>ERZ1673961.207-NODE-207-length-28908-cov-5.936298_pt1 | contig 28908 bp, 23 predicted proteins | sample MGYA00580189_ERZ1673961 | MGnify/ENA primary metagenome ERZ1673961 (study PRJEB41334, sample SAMN05608105) | rock metagenome | biome: terrestrial subsurface; feature: shale formation; material: shale | place: USA: Pennsylvania ... | reverse complement strand
TACTTTTTCCTGAAAATCAAGGCGGCCTTCCCCGGAAAGCCGCGATGAACCTTTTATTATGGTGAACGCATGGCTTCACTGCTCAATCAATAGGAGGACCTATGTTACAAATCCTGATTTATCGACTGGTGCTGGCGCTGCTGGCACTCAACCAACGTCAGCAACATCAGCTCTGCCAGCGCAAGTTTCATCACTGGTTCAGCACCCGCGATCACCTGCCCGCCTATCTGCAGCATGATGTAGCGCTGAATGCGGCCAGTGCTCTCGATGAGTGTCAGCAGCAAAGAACAGCGCGCCATCGCCGGCACTTACGAGCCGTGATTCGAAGCCTCAAACCGTGTGGCTGTTAAATTGGCAGGACTTAAGTACAATGACTGTCATCTATTCCCATTTGTCATTGGATGAGTATGCTACTGGAAGGCATTGAGACCCTGTTGGTTCTCAGCAAAGAAAAAACCATGAGCCGCACAGGCAGCCAGCTGTACATCAGCCAGTCTGCTGTCAGCAAACGCATTGCGAATCTGGAAAAGAAACTGGGCAAGAAACTGATCGTTCCGGCAGGGCGCCACATCAAGCTCACCGCGGAAGCCGAACAACTGATTGCCAATATTGGGCCGACATTCAATGAACTACGTGGCCTGATCTTTGAGCAGCAAACGCTGGAGGATGATACGCTGATTCGCCTCGACTGCTCAGAAACTCTGGTCGCTGGCTATCTGACTCAGGTGATGGGTGACTATCGCCAGCGCGACCCGCATTTCACCATCACCACTCACCATACGCCGCGTATTGTGGAACACGTTCAATCGGGCAAAGCCACGCTGGGATTTTGCGCTGGCTATCTGCCGGGTAACCATGGGTTGATGACGCTGCATCTGTTCGATGAGCCGTTTTATATTGTCAGTCGCCAGCCACTCACCACCTTACCCGACGAAGTAGTGACCAACGACTTGGCCAACCCGGCGAACACCTATCAGGCAGCTATCCTCGCCAGGCTTGGCATCAATCCGGTGATGGAAATGGACTCCTATACGGCATCCGCGCAGTTGGCATTAGGTGGCATGGCCCCGGCCCTCGTGCCCCTCTCCATCGTTAACGCGCTCAAAATCGAACCGCAATATTGCTTCGACTTTGCCGAATTAGCGCCGCTGTTTCGCCCGATTCACATTTGTGTCCGGGCTACCAGCTACCGCTCACCGCGGGTCAGAACATTGATAGAAACGATTGTGAATGCTGTTCCCACAGCAGTTTAAGTGCCATCAGCATCGACATAGTGATCACCAGCGGGCGAATCCATTTGTGGCCTTTGGTGACCACGACTTTCGCGCCCATGCGAGCACCGATAAAACCACCGACCGCCATCGTCAGACCAATTTGCCAGATAGGCAGGCCAGCAATCAAAAAGAAAGTCAGTGCAGCGATATTGGAGGTGAAGTTCAACACTTTGGTACGCGCGGTCGCATCCACCAGACTGAAATGGCCTAACACCACAAAACAGACAGTAAAAATGGAGCCGGTCCCCGGACCAAAGAAGCCATCATAAAAACCGATACCGCCACCAATACATAACGCGAACAGCGCTTCCGGCAGTGGCTTTTTACCCGAATCTGCGCGAGTCTGCGGGGCCAGCAAAAAATAGAGAGAAATCGCGATCAGCAGCAACGGAATCAAGCTGGTCAGCAGCGACGCATCAAACTGTTGCACCAACTCAGCACCAATTGCTGAACCAATAAAGGTGCACACGATCGCCAGTCGCATCTCTTTAAGGCTGACAATACCGTTGCGCACAAAATACCAGCTGGCTGAGAAACTACCGAATGAGCTTTGTAGCTTATTGGTGGCAAGAGCCTGAGTAGGAGGCACTCCCGCCGCTAACAATGCTGGTAAGGTCAGCAAGCCGCCGCCGCCCGCCATTGCATCAATAAATCCGGCCACACCTGCGACCAAAAACAGCAACCCTAAAACTTCTAACGAGACTTCCATGAACTTCCGAATCAACTACTGAGTAAAACGACAAAGTAGCACTGACAGCGAGGTTGCAACAGCGAAACAAGCGACAACAACCTATTCCAAATTTTCATCAATATAATATTGAGTTCTCGGTGCTGCTGGCATAAAAAAGCCCGCTCGAATGAGCGGGCAATGAGGTTGTCAGATAAGTCTGAGACTTACCGATATAGTTATCCGTTAAGCCAGACTTGCTTTCACTTGCGCGTGCAGTTCTTGCACTGAAGTCACGCTCGCTTTTGCATCTGCTGTATGAGACATACAGGTTGCAAACGCCGCGTTCAGCGTAGTGGTGTAGTTCACTTTCTCAGCCAGTGCGCCGCGGCGCAGAACTTTCGAGTCTTCAATCGCCTGACGGCCAGCTGCCGTGTTGACGATGTAGGTGTACTCGTTGTTCTTGATGCGGTCGAGAATGTGCGGACGGCCTTCGTGTACCTTGTTAACCAGACGTGGGTTGATACCCGCTTCGCCCAGAATCACTGCGGTACCGTGAGTCGCATCCAGTTTGTAACCTAGTTTCACCAGTTTAGAAGCCAGGTCAACCACACGCTCTTTGTCACCTTCGCGAACCGACAGCAGTGCACGGCCACCTTCAGGGTAGACGTTGCCACAGCCCAGTTCCGCTTTCGCGTAAGCTTCCGCAAACGTTGCGCCGACACCCATCACTTCACCAGTTGAGCGCATTTCAGGGCCAAGCAGCGGGTCAACACCCGGGAACTTGTTGAATGGCAACACCACTTCTTTAACAGAGTAGTATGGTGGAATGATTTCTTTGGTAAAGCCTTGCTGTTCCAGCGATTGACCGGCCATCACACGCGCAGCGATTTTCGCCAGCGGAGCACCCGTCGCTTTCGATACGAACGGAACCGTACGTGCCGCACGAGGGTTCACTTCAATCAGGTAAACTTCGTTGTCTTTGACGGCAAACTGCGTGTTCATCAAACCACGAACGCCCAGTTCCATCGCCAGTTTCTCAACCTGCTCACGCATCTTGTCCTGAATTTCCTGACTTAGCGTGTAAGCGGGTAGCGAACATGCTGAGTCTCCAGAGTGAACACCCGCTTGTTCGATGTGTTCCATGATACCGCCAATCACGACACGTTCGCCGTCACAGATAGCATCAACGTCCACTTCGGTTGCGTCATCAAGGAAACGGTCCAGCAGAACCGGAGATTCGTTCGATACGCTCACCGCTTCGTTAAAGTAACGGCGCAGGTCAGACTCATCGTAAACGATTTCCATCGCGCGGCCGCCCAGCACGTATGAAGGACGAACCACCAGCGGGAAGCCGATTTCACGCGACTTTTCAATCGCTTGTTCAATCGCAGTCACTGTTGCGTTTTGTGGCTGAAGCAGACCCAGACGGTCTACCGCTTGTTGGAAACGCTCACGGTCTTCTGCACGGTCGATAGCATCAGGGCTGGTACCAATGATTGGCACACCTGCCGCTTCCAGCGCACGCGCCAGTTTCAGTGGCGTTTGACCACCGTACTGAACGATAACGCCTTTTGGCTTTTCAACACGTACGATTGCTAGTACGTCTTCCAGTGTTACTGGTTCGAAATACAGACGGTCTGAAGTGTCGTAGTCTGTAGAAACTGTCTCAGGGTTACAGTTAACCATGATAGTTTCGTAGCCATCTTCGCGCAGTGCTAGAGATGCGTGTACACAACAGTAGTCGAATTCGATACCCTGACCGATACGGTTTGGACCACCGCCCAGAACCATGATCTTGTCTTTATCTGTTGGGTTCGCTTCACACTCTTCATCATAAGATGAGTACATGTAAGCTGTATCAGAAGAAAACTCAGCCGCACAGGTATCTACACGCTTGTAAACAGGATGGATATCGTTCTGGTCACGTAGACGACGAATTTCGCTTTCAGCAACACCGAGTAGCTTAGACAGACGTGCATCAGAGAAGCCTTTACGCTTCATATTCTTCAGAACATCTTTAGTCAGACCAGCAAAACCGCCTGCTTTCACTTCAGCTTCCAGTTTCACTAGCTCTTCAATTTGAACCAGGAACCAACGGTCAACGTTTGTCAGGTTGAATACTCCATCAACAGACATACCGGCACGGAATGCATCCGCGATGTACCAAATGCGCTCAGCGCCCGCTTCTTTCAGCTCGTGACGAATCTTGGTCAGTGCATCCGGAGCGTCCAGATCAACCATTTCGTCAAAACCGGTGGCGCCCACTTCTAGGCCGCGCAGGGCTTTTTGCAGGGATTCTTGTTGGTTACGGCCAATCGCCATCACCTCACCCACTGACTTCATCTGAGTTGTCAGACGGTCGTTGGCACCAGCAAATTTCTCGAAGTTAAAGCGAGGAATCTTAGTCACAACGTAGTCGATGGTTGGTTCGAATGATGCTGGCGTTGCTCCGCCAGTGATGTCGTTCATCAGTTCATCAAGGGTAAAACCAACCGCCAGTTTCGCTGCCACTTTTGCAATAGGGAAACCGGTTGCTTTAGAAGCCAGAGCAGAAGAGCGAGATACACGTGGGTTCATCTCGATGATAACCATACGGCCATCTTTCGGGTTGATACCGAACTGAACGTTCGAGCCGCCCGTTTCTACGCCGATTTCACGCAGTACCGCCAGAGAGGCGTTACGCATCAGCTGATATTCTTTGTCGGTCAGAGTCTGTGCTGGCGCCACTGTGATGGAGTCACCCGTGTGGATGCCCATTGGATCGAAGTTCTCAATCGCACATACGATGATACAGTTGTCCGCTTTATCGCGAACCACTTCCATTTCGTACTCTTTCCAGCCGATCAGAGATTCGTCGATCAGCAGCTCATTGGTTGGCGACAAGTCCAGACCACGACGACAGATTTCTTCAAACTCTTCTTTGTTATACGCGATACCACCGCCAGTACCACCCATAGTAAAAGAAGGGCGGATGATACAAGGGAAGCCAACCATATCCAGCACGCGGTACGCGTCTTCCATGGTTTTCGCCGTATCAGCACGTGGACACTCCAGGCCGATAGATTTCATCGCTTTATCAAAGCGTGAACGGTCTTCTGCTTTATCAATCGCGTCAGCTGTTGCGCCGATCATTTCCACGCCGAATTCAGCCAGTACGCCATGTTTTTCCAGCGCCAGCGCACAGTTCAGTGCAGTCTGTCCACCCATGGTTGGCAGGATAGCATCCGGACGCTCTTTTTCGATGATCTTGCGTACCACTTCCCAGTGAATCGGCTCGATGTAGGTCGCATCCGCCATTTCTGGGTCAGTCATGATCGTCGCTGGGTTAGAGTTGACCAGAATAACGCGGTAACCCTCTTCACGCAGCGCTTTACATGCTTGCGCACCTGAGTAGTCAAACTCACAAGCCTGGCCGATAACAATCGGACCCGCACCCAGGATAAGAATGCTTTTAATGTCAGTACGTTTTGGCATTGTTTACTACTCCAAATTAAGCGCGGTGTTGTTTAATCAGTTCAATGAAGTGGTCGAATAGCGGTGCCGCATCGTGAGGACCCGGGCTCGCTTCAGGGTGTCCCTGGAAGCTGAATGCCGGCTTGTCCGTGCGGTGAATACCTTGCAGCGAACCATCAAACAGAGATTTGTGCGTTGCACGCAGGTTCTCTGGCAGTGTCGCTTCATCAGCCGCGAAACCGTGGTTCTGCGAGGTAATCATCACAACATTACGATCCAGGTCTTTCACCGGGTGGTTCGCACCGTGGTGACCAAACTTCATCTTCACTGTCTTCGCGCCAGACGCTAGCGCCAGAATTTGGTGGCCAAGACAGATACCGAAGACTGGCAGACCTTTATCCAGGAATACCTGTGTCGCTTCGATAGCATAAGTACATGGCTCAGGGTCGCCTGGGCCGTTTGACAGGAACACGCCATCTGGATTCATCGCCAGCACTTCTTCAGCAGACGTTTGCGCAGGAACGACGGTCAGTCGGCAACCACGGTCCACCAGCATACGCAGGATGTTACGCTTCGCACCGAAATCGTAAGCCACGACGTGGTATGGCAGTTCGCTATCGTCTTTTGCTTCAGGCAGGCCACCTTCCAGTGTCCATGAACCTTGTTTCCATTCGTACGCTTCTTTGGTCGTTACTACTTTCGCCAGATCCATCCCTTTCAGACCAGGGAATTCTTTTGCTTTTGCCAGAGCCAACGCTTCATCCAGATTGTCGCCGGCCATGATGCAGCCATTTTGCGCACCTTTTTCACGCAGAATACGAGTCAGCTTACGCGTATCGATATCGGCGATGCCGACAATGTTCTGCGACTTAAGGTAATCAGAAAGAGAACGTTCACTACGGAAGTTAGAAGCGATAAGAGGAAGATCGCGAATCACAAGGCCTTGAGCATGAATCGATGCTGATTCTTCGTCTTCGGCGTTGGTGCCGGTATTGCCAATGTGAGGGTAAGTAAGGGTAACGATTTGCTGTGAATAGGAAGGATCAGTGAGGATTTCTTGGTACCCCGTCATCGAGGTATTAAAAACGACTTCACCAACGGAAGAACCATCTGCACCAATGGATACTCCGCGGAACACTGTCCCATCTTCTAGGACTAACAGTGCTGATTTACTCAAGACAACCTCCAGAATAAAAATGCATAAATTTTAAATTAAACTGCAAATTTGCCTTCCTTTTCGCGTTTAAAGTTTGCTCTAGGGGGTTTTAGACAAATTGGCGGTATTCTAATGATCGCCGTGACCTCTGTCAACATTCGTTCAGAAATAAAATTAATTTTTGGTAGGTTACAATTAAAAAACCACCCAAAGGCACTAAAACTGCATGTTTTAGGCAGTTTCAAACGATAGTTATGAACAAGCGAATAAAAAATAGGCACTTTAGTATTTTTTTTTCGTGCTTTTTATTATCAAAAATCAGGCAAACGATAATCTACGCAATTTAACTTAAAAAATAACGATTACATTTAAAAGAAACAATCAAACCGCAAAAAGAACAACAAAAGTAGGATTGGATTTCGAAATTGTGCAGAGTAAATTTTGAGGGGCTTTGAAGAGAAAAAGAGGATGCGCCGGAACAAGCCGGCGCATAATTATGTATTTAGAGTTCGTTAAGACCCAGCACGTCGGTCATAGTATAAAAACCTGCAGGTTTTTCAGACAACCAGATCGCGGCTCTTACCGCGCCATTGGCGAAAGTCATGCGATCAGTGGCTTTGTGGGTGATCTCCACACGTTCACCAATGTCCGCAAACATCGCCGTGTGCTCACCAACAATGTCGCCAGCTCGAATGGTGGCAAACCCAATTTCATCACGCGTACGCTCACCAGTAATGCCTTCACGAGCATAAACCGCGACGTCACTCAGCTTGTTACCCATCGCGTGCGCGATGGCTTCGCCCATACCAATTGCGGTACCTGACGGTGCATCGACTTTATGACGATGGTGCGCTTCAACGATTTCGATATCGCAGTAGTCACCCATCACTTTGGCCGCTTTTTCAAGCAACTTAAATACCAGGTTCACGCCAACACTGTAGTTTGGAGCCATGACGATGGGCATCTCTTTAGCCGCTTCGTCGATCAACGCGCGTTCTTCATCACTGAAGCCTGTGGTGCCAATGACCAATTTCTTAGCGTATTTTTTACACAGTTCGATATTGGCCAGCGTGCTGACTGGTGCCGTAAAATCAATGATGACGTCGAACTCATGGATCGCTTGTTCCAGGTTATCCACCAATGCCACATCAAAGCGGCCTTCTCCACACAGTTCACCAATATCCACACCGACCAGTGATGACTCAGGACGTTCAGAACCTGCGCCAACAGTGGCTTTAGGGTTATGATGGGCAGCTTTAACCAAATTGCGGCCCATTCGGCCAGCCGCGCCTGCAATCGCAATTCTTACCATTGCGTCTTCTCCATTTTCTTCTCGCACATGCTCTCGCACGGTGTTTCCAACTTGTGACTTTAAACTACCAACTATAGCGGCTTGTGGCTAGCACTTACGCGAACTCTTTCAGTACACGCTCCAACACCGGAACATTCGCTTCAGGGAAGGTGTAGTTCGTCAGCTCTGCGACATTAACCCATTCACCCTGTTGTCCCTCACGTCCATATGGCTGGTGATTGAATGCTGTCACCAGCATAAAATCGAATTTGAGTGATTTTTCCGGGTAGTCGTACTCCAGATGCTCAAACGGCGCCTGCTGTGTTACTTCGATACCAATTTCTTCATCCAGCTCACGAGTCAGAGCCTGTTCAATAGACTCCCCCGCTTCCACTTTGCCACCGGGAAATTCCCAGAATCCACCTTTATGCAAATTATCGGGACGTTTGGTGATAAAGATTTGCGACTTGTCCTGATTGAAGATAATGCCCGCCACAATGTGAATTCGTTTCATATTTCTATCCTGTTCGCTGAAATCTGTTTGTTTCTAATCGCAAGATGAAGCAATGTCCAGACGCTGCGATAAAAAAAGAGCCGCCAGTGGCGACTCTTGTTCAAGGTGACGGGATCAGTCGATCTTACCGTGACACTGTTTGTACTTCTTACCACTGCCACACGGACAAGGCTCATTACGGCCGACTTTACGTTCTTCACGTACCATCGGCTGATGATCGTCTTGTTCTGGTGAACCGTCGGCGTTAGCGTGTTGCGCCTGTGCATGACGTGCAGCTTCTTCCGCTTGTGCACGGCGTTGAGCTTCCATACGCTCTACTTCTTCCTGCTGCTGTACGCGGACTTTAGACAGGATAGTGATCACGTCAGATTTCAATGACTCCAGAAGGCCTTCAAACAGTTCAAACGATTCGCGCTTGTACTCCTGTTTCGGGTTCTTCTGCGCGTAACCACGCAGGTGAATACCCTGACGCAGGTGATCCATCGCCGCCAAATGTTCTTTCCACAAAGTATCAAGAGTCTGCAGCATGACGGATTTTTCAAAGTTACGCATCACGGTTTCGCCCACCGCTTCTTCTTTCGCTTTGTAGACAGTCACAGCCTGCTCAAGAATACGGTCGCGTAATGCTTCTTCGTAAAGCTTGTCATCTTCATCCAACCAAGACTGGATTGGCAACGGAAGGTCGAAATCGTTCTTCAGGCGCTCTTCCAGCCCCTGCACATCCCACATATCTTCCAGCGATTGCGGCGGAATGTACTCGTCGATAACGGCGGTCATAACATCAACACGATTTTGTTCAATCATGTCGCTGATATCTTCCGCGCCCATCAGTTCATCACGCAGTTCATATACGACTTTACGCTGATCGTTCGCTACATCATCGTATTCCAGCAACTGCTTACGAATATCGAAGTTACGGCCTTCGACTTTGCGTTGTGCTTTTTCAATCGAGCGCGACAGCATTTTACTTTCGATCGCTTCGCCTTCGTCCATACCGCTTTGGATCAGGCTTGCCATACGGTCTGACGTAAAGATACGCAGCAGCGTATCTTCCATCGACAGGTAGAAACGCGAAGAACCCGCATCACCCTGACGACCCGCACGACCACGCAACTGGTTGTCGATACGGCGTGATTCGTGACGCTCAGTACCAATGATGTGCAGACCACCAGATGCGAGTACCGCGTCATGGACTTCTTTCCACTCGGCTTTAATCTCATCGATTTGCTCTTGAGTCGGATTGTCCAGAGTCTCAACTTTAGACTGCCAGCTACCACCCAGCACAATATCGGTACCGCGACCAGCCATGTTGGTTGCGATCGTGACCGCGCCTGGTTTACCAGCTTCTGCAACGATTTCCGCTTCTTTCTCGTGGAACTTGGCGTTCAGAACGTTATGTTTGATCTTGGCTTGCTTCAGCGCATTAGACAGCAGTTCCGATTTTTCAATCGATACCGTACCCACCAGCACTGGCTGGCCTTTCACGACGCGCTCTTTGATGTCTTCAATGATCGCTGCGAATTTTTCCGCTTCAGTACGGTAAACCACATCGGGCATATCGTTACGGATCATTGGTTTGTTGGTTGGAATTACCACCGTTTCCAGACCGTAAATAGACTGGAATTCAAACGCTTCGGTATCGGCAGTACCAGTCATACCCGACAGCTTCTCATACAAACGGAAGTAGTTCTGGAAGGTAATCGATGCCAGCGTCTGGTTTTCGTTTTGGATCTTCACGCCTTCTTTGGCTTCCACCGCTTGGTGCAAACCGTCAGACCAGCGACGACCCGGCATAGTACGGCCAGTATGTTCGTCAACGATGACCACTTCACCATCATCAGTGACGATGTAGTCAACGTTCTTTTCAAACAGCACGTGCGCACGCAGCGCTGCATTCACATGGTGCAGCAGACTGATGTTGGTTGGCGAATACAATGTATCGCCGTCCTGCATCATGCCGTTTTTCACCAACAGCTCTTCCACGTATTCCTGACCAGTTTCGGTCAGATAAACTTGTTTGGATTTTTCGTCTACGGTGTAGTGACCATCACCGCGGTACTCTTCTGAATCCTCTTTGTCCTGCTTTTGCAGATGCGGGATCAGAGTATTAATACGGGTGTACAATTCAGAACTGTCTTCTGCCGGGCCTGAAATAATCAGCGGCGTACGCGCTTCATCGATCAAAATCGAGTCCACTTCATCGACAACGGCAAAGAAACGCGCACGCTGCACACGATCTTCAGTGCGGAACGCCATATTGTCACGTAGGTAATCGAAACCAAACTCGTTGTTGGTTCCGTAAAGAATATCGGCGCGGTAGGCCTCTTTTTTCTCTTGTGGCGGCATGTTTGGCACATTGACGCCAATAGTCATACCAAGGAATTCAAACAGCGCGCGGTTAGTTTCAGCGTCACGCTTTGCCAGGTAGTCGTTCACCGTAACGATGTGAACTCCTTTACCAGGAAGGGCATTCAGGTAGGCAGGCAGAGTTGCGGTCAGGGTTTTACCTTCACCAGTACGCATTTCCGCGATTTGGCCAGCGTTCAGAACCATACCACCAATCAGCTGAACGTCGAAGTGACGCATACCAAAGACACGTTTAGAAGCTTCACGTACGGTCGCAAAGGCTTCTGGAAGAAGTTGATCGAGTGTCTCGCCTTGCTCAATACGTTGACGGAATTCAACGGTTTTGGCTTTCAGTTCTTCGTCGGAAAGCGCTTCAAATGCCGGCTCGTAGTTATTGATCTCTTTTACAATCTTTCTTAAGCGGCGCAGTGTGCGGTCATTGCGACTGCCAATCACTTTTGTCAGTAGCTTAGTTATCATCTGTTGTGAATCTCTCTTTACTTAGATCTTCCCGATCTACTTTTACTGCCTTAAGTCTCTACCTAATTTCAACTAAGGATACTGAGGTAAGTCATGCATCTACGGATATTGTGATGGTGATGTTTATTTTCAAGGCACTAATTGAATTAAGTGGCGCCTAGTTTAAGGAATTTTTGATGGAACAACCAATAACAATCCGGTTTGTTTGCATTCGGCTTAACATTTTGTGCACTCTGCCGGATGTTGGGTGGTTAAATTCGCATCATTGGCTGACATTTCTGTCCGCCAGTGCTTCATCTTGAGCGTTTTCGTTGCTGCCATTTGTGTATAGAATACAGAAAGAACACACAGCGGATGAGCACCATGCGAGATCACCGACCTACAAATACTGAAGAACTGATTGAAGCTTCGCGCCTCAGCCAACTGCAGGAGCATGCTAAAGAAATTATTCAGCTCAATCAGTTACTCAAAACGCTGTTACCCCGCGGAACCGAGCAGCACGTGCGTGCCGCCAATATTCGCGGCGGGCATCTGGTCCTGGAAGCCGCCAGCGCAGCGATCAAAATGAAGATCGATTATGATCGACTCTCGCTGCTCAACCAGTTACGCGCCCACGGATTTGGCCGTTTGATCAGCATTGACATTAAGATCAACCCGGATCTTTATCGTAATCAATCCCGTTCAACGGCAAAGCCGGAAGAGGCAAAACCTCGCCCTCCCCTGACAGAACATGCCGCTCAGGTACTCATGACCATCGCTGAAAATGCCTCGCCTAAAGTGCGTCAACGGCTGGAAAATCTGGCTAAGCTGGCGAAAAAATGACACAAAAAAAGCCAGACCTTAGTCTGGCTTTTTTCATTAATCTTTTGCTTATGCGATAACCATATTTGGTTCTGCGAAGGCAACTGGCGAACCAACTTCTTCTTCAAACGTTGCCCATTCCCAAGCTTCCTGATCTGCCAGTACTGCACGCAGCAGCTGGTTGTTCAAACCATGACCTGATTTATAAGCACGGAATTCACCGACAATCGCGTGACCACACATGTACAGATCACCAATCGCGTCCAGTACTTTATGTGTCACAAATTCGTTGGCGAAACGAAGGCCTTCTTCGTTCAGGATGCGATAATCATCCAGCACGATTGCACAATCAAAGCTACCGCCCAGACACAGATTCTGTGACTGAAGGTATTCAATGTCACGCATGAAACCAAAAGTACGAGCACGCGAAATTTCTTTCACAAAACCTTGTGAAGAAAAATCAAACACTAAGTGTTGCTCATCGCCATCGATAGCCGGATGGTTGAATTCGATTTCGAAATCCATTTTGAAGCCGTTGTGCGGGCGCAGTTCAGCCCACTTGTCACCATCTTCAAAACGAACGGGTTTCTTAATACGAATAAAACGTTTAGGAGTGTTCAGCGTTTCGATGCCTGCTTGTTGCAGCAGGTATACAAATGGACTTGCACTGCCATCCATAATTGGAATTTCAGGTGCATCCACTTCAACGATAACGTTGTCGATCCCCATACCCGCCAGTGCCGCATTCAGGTGTTCAACCGTTGAGATGCGAATACCTTCATCGTTCACCAGAGCAGTACACAACATAGTGTCGCGTACAGATTCTGGGTCTGCTGGGAAGTCCACAGGTGGGTTTACGTCAGTACGACGGTAAATGATGCCTGTGTTTGCAGCAGCTGGGCGAAGAGTTAACGTGACCTTACGACCAGAGTGTAGGCCCACTCCAGTTGTTTTCACTATTTCTTTCAGTGTACGTTGTCTGATCATCTACTTGCCTCTAAATCGATGCCACAAAGCTCGGCCGGTATGGTTACCGACCGACATCCTACCAGAATTTTGAACAGTGTCAAATTGTGGCGAGATCTTAATCAGCCTGACGACGTAGGAAAGCAGGGATATCCAGATATCCGCTCTCTTTCTCTTGCTTAGGCGCAGTGCTTTGGCTTGCAGAAGAAGAGACGCTGCTCGACGCGGCCGTTGCCGGCTGGGTTTTCACTTCAACTCTTTCTTGCAAAGGCTGTGCCGCTTTCTCTTCCACTTTTGCCGCCGGAACGATCACTTGTTGTGGTTGAGAAGCTTGTACTGGTTTCGCTTTACCGCCTGCCACTAACGTAATGTCTGGTTTGCGTTCGTTACCAATACCCGTCGCAACGACTGTTACGCGAATTTCATCTGCCATATCTGGATCCAGAGATGTACCGATAACTACGGTTGCATTGTCAGAAGCGAACGCTTTAACAGTATTACCCACAGTTTCAAATTCATCCAGACGCATATCCAAACCGGCAGTGATGTTCACCAGTACGCCGCGAGCGCCAGCGAGGTCGATATCTTCCAATAGTGGACTTGAAATCGCCATCTCGGCCGCTTCTTCAGCACGGTCTTCACCTTTTGCAACACCGCTACCCATCATGGCGTGACCCATTTCCGACATGACAGTGCGTACGTCTGCAAAGTCGACGTTGATCATACCCGGACGAGTAATCAGTTCTGCGATACCTTGTACTGCATTCTTAAGTACGTCGTTCGCGCTGGCAAAGGCTTCAAGCAAGGTGATACCACGACCCAGAACTTTCAGCAGTTTTTCGTTCGGAATAGTAATTAAAGAGTCCACGTGCTTAGACAGCTCTTCAATACCTTGTTCCGCAAACGAAAGACGTTTCTTACCTTCGAAGCTGAATGGCTTAGTCACTACAGCAACTGTTAGGATGCCCAGCTCTTTAGCCACTTCCGCAATCACAGGAGCAGCACCAGTACCGGTACCACCACCCATACCAGCGGCGACAAATACCATATCGGCACCCATCAGCACTTCTTTAATTCGATCTCTATCTTCGAGAGCTGCGTCACGTCCAACTTGCGGATTCGCACCCGCCCCCAAACCTTTAGTAATATCACCGCCGATTTGAATGACTGTGCTCACGCTGGTTTTACGAAGTGCTTGCGCATCTGTATTGATACTGATGAATTCCACGCCTTCGATGGATTCACGCACCATGTGTTCTACGGCGTTACCGCCGCCACCACCAACCCCAACGACTTTAATTACAGCATCGTCAGACATTTCCATCATCGGTTCAAACATGTGTTATCTCCGTTTTTCCTGCAACTCAGGTTAAAACTCTTTTTGTATCCAGTTACGCAAACGACCCAATAAGCCCGACATTGATTGGCGCTTAGGCTCTTGATATTCAGTATCGTCGTTAATTTGACTGTCTCTTGCGTAATGAAGTAAACCAACTGCCGTAGAATGATACGGCTCTTTTACGTAATCTGTCAGGCCACTCACCTCAAGAGGTTTGCCGACTCTGACTTGGTTGCGGAACACGCGCTCCGCACACTCAACTAATCCTTCAATCTGCGCTGCGCCGCCTGTTAGAACAACGCCGGCAGCCAAGTGATGCTTGATGCCGTCTTCACGCAGTTTTTCCTGAACCGAGTCAATCGTCTGGTTTACCAGGCCCATTAACTCAGTGTAGCGAGGCTCAATCACTTCCGACAAGGTTTGTCGTTGTAAACTGCGTGACGGACGACCACCTACACTCGGAACATTAACCGTATCATCCTTGCTTACTAACTCACTCAGCGCGCAGCCATATTTCACTTTGATCTCTTCCGCATCGCTTACGGGAGTTCCGAAAGCAAATGCGATATCACTGGTGACAGCATTGCCCGCATAAGAGAACACTTCGGTATGTCGTAGCGCGCCACCGGTCCAAACGGAAACATCCATGGTTCCTGCACCAATATCGATCACGCACACACCAAGTTCGCGCTCATCTTCAGTGATCACGGCATTACTTGCCGCCAATCCTGAATACACTAACTGTTCAACTTTTAAACCGCAACGTTCTACGGCTTTAATGATGTTTCTTGCCATATCATTGTGACAAGTAATCAAGTGCACGCTGACTTCCATGCGCACACCGGATAATCCTAATGGATTTTTGATACCTTCTTGATAATCGATCGTAAATTCTTGAGGAATGACATGCAAAATTCGCTGCTCTTCACCAATTTTGATCGATTTCGCGGTATGAATTGCCCGATCCATGTCGTCCTGCGACACTTCTTCATCGGAAATAGTGCCCATACCTTTTTCAATTCGGCTAGCAATGTGACGGCCGGAAATCGACAGAAACACATTACTGATTTGGCATTCCGCCATTAATTCTGCTTGGTCAATGGCACGCTGAACCGATTTTACCACCGATTCCAGATCGTTGACGCCACCTTTATCCATGCCTCGGGAAGGGCTACTTCCCGCACCGATAATGTTTATCTGACCATCCGGGAGAATTTCTCCCACTAAAGCTGATACGGTGGCGGTGCCGATATCCAGACCAACAATGATGTTGTCATTAGCAGTTTTAGTCATCTGTATTCTCTTGTGCTAACTCTTGTTCTGAGATCCAACCTACTGCGGCGCCTGTATCGTATCTGAGGTCAATGTAGCTGACTTGATCCACTTCATTGCCCAACTGCTTATACAGTAGAAAAAACCGTGCTATACGTTCGTCCAGCGACTCTTTTCCCAATTCCAAGCGAATGCCATTATCCAGAATTATCTGCCAGGCCCGGCGCTCATTAAGTAACAACGAAGAGATGTTACGGCCTATTGCCTGAAACTGAGAATTATACTGCCGCCAAACTTTTAATACTTCCGGAGCACTGCCATCCGGCCCGTACAATTTTACATGTTCTTCTTTAACCAGTCCGATATCACCATCAAAAACGATGCCATCATCATCCAGCAAAGCATTACCGTTCCAGATAGCCTGTACTTGGTGCTCCGTTAAGAAGACTTTTATAGTGTCGGGCCACTGTTTCCGGATTGATGCATGAGAAACCCAGGGAATGGATTGCACGCTGGTCTGAAGAACATCAATGTCCTGGGACATAAAGGTTCCGATATGATCCAACCGGGCAAATGCTCGCTGAACATCAAGAGTAGAAACGTATTGTAAATTACCTTGCAGAACGATTTTAGAGAGCGGGAGACGTTGTTCATCCCACATCCAACTGATCGTTGAATACAACAAAAAACCAATCAACAACACCACCACCAGAAAAAAGCTGCCTCCGACGGCATGCTGTTTCACTAGTGGTGAACCGGATATTTTACGGCCTTCGGCTAACACGCTGTTTATCAAAGTCCGATGATCCTGTTGACGACTGGCAAATTGTTTCCCTATTTCGTTACGCAATAGAGGCAAAAGCACTGACTTTAACCTTTGGATTATACTGAGGTGTTAAAAAGTATCAAATACTCAAATACAGAAATTCCATATCGGTAGCGACTTAATTCACCATAAAACACAGATATGCAACTGCATTACGCTTTTTGCATACGCTCGACGTTTAACTCTAACGCGGCCAATTCTCTTGCTACTTTGCCCACATCACCAGCGCCTTGCGTCAGCACCAGGTCACCATCTTGTAGGACATTGGCTAAAACCGACGGTAACGTCTTGCTATCCGGAACAAAAATCGGATCCAGCTTGCCACGGCTACGAATCGTACGACACAGTGAGCGACCATCCGCGCCGGCAATCGGCTTCTCACCCGCCGAATACACATCCAGCATCAGCAGAACATCGACCAGCTCCAGCACATTTGCAAAGTCATCGTACAAATCACGAGTACGCGTATAACGGTGCGGCTGGAAAATCATCACCAGACGCTTGTCTGCCCACCCATTGCGGGCAGCAGCAATCGTCACACCGACTTCGGTTGGGTGATGACCGTAGTCATCTACCAGCATCGCTTTACCGCGACCAGTTTCAAATTCGCCCAGATGATCGAAACGACGTCCAGTGCCCTGGGTATTCGCCATCGCACGCAGAATCGCTTCATCACTGATATCGTCTTCAGTCGCGACCGCAATCGCAGCCGACGCATTGAGCGCGTTGTGACGCCCTGGGATGTTGAGTGTGATATCCAGATTGGCGCGACCTTGGCGCACCACGGTAAATTTACCCTGCTGGCCATCCTGACGATAATTCTCAATACGCACGTCGGCATCTTCTGAGAAACCGTAAGTGATCACCTGGCGGCTGACGCGTGGAATCAACTCACGCACCACCGGATCATCGATACATAGAATCGCCTGACCGTAAAATGGCAGGTTATGCAGAAAATCGACAAAAGTTTGCTTCAACGTTTCAAAGTCACCGCCATAGGTATCCATATGATCCGCTTCGATGTTGGTCACAATCGTCACCATCGGCTGCAGATGCAGGAACGACGCATCACTCTCATCAGCTTCCGCTATCAGGATACGGCTTGACCCCAAACGAGCATTAGTCCCCGCGCTTTTCACCAGTCCACCGTTGACGAACGTTGGATCCATACCCGCTTCCGAGTAAATTTGCGTCACCAGTGCGGTGGTGGTGGTTTTACCGTGAGTCCCCGCGACTGCAATCCCGTGACGAAAACGCATCAGCTCGGCCAGCATCTCGGCGCGACGGACGACCGGAATGCGTTTCTCGCGTGCAGCTTTGATTTCAGGGTTCTGTTCATTGATGGCCGTCGAAACAACAACCACACTCGCCTGCGCAACGTTAGACGCCGCATGGCCAATATAAACTGTCGCGCCCTTCTCCGTCAGACGTTCAGTGACCGCATTCGACGCGATATCTGATCCCGTGATTTGGTAGCCTTCGTTGAGCAGGACTTCCGCGATCCCGCTCATGCCTGCGCCACCAATACCGATAAAGTGAATACATTTCACACGGCGCATTTCCGGCACCATTGCGCGAATCTGCGCTAAGTCTTGTGTATGTTTGATCGTCATAAAGCGGTTCTCATTATTTGTCGACACTGGACTGCGTCACGGCAATGATGGCATCCGCCACCACTTTATCCGCATCCAGTTTGGCTGCATGGCGGGCTTTTTGCGCCATGTTCAGCAGAGCCGGGCGATCCAACTGCGCAATGGCAGCGGCCAATTTATCTGCCGTCAGCTCAGGTTGTTCAATCATTTGGGCAGCGCCACACGCCACCAAGTGGTCAGCGTTCAAGGCTTGCTGGCGATCTTTGTGCATGAAAGGAACAAAGATCGCAGCCACACCCGCCGCTGAAATTTCAGATACCGTCAAGGCTCCAGAGCGGCAAACCAGAAGATCGGCCCAGGCATACGCCTCAGCCACATCATCAATAAATTCAGTCACGTCGACATTGTGCACACCCAGTTCCGCATACGCTTGCTGAACTTCTTGTTGGCTGTTTTTTCCAGCCTGATGACGAACTTGGTAGCCCTCACCCAACTGGGCCAAGGTTGCAGGTAAAGTCTGATTGAGAATCCGCGCGCCTTGGCTGCCACCCATGATCAGAATGCGCAGCGGCCCCGTACGCTCAGTCAATCTTTCACTCGGATCCGGCAGCGCAACGACATCATCACGCACCGGGTTCCCGACCACAGGTACGCCAGCAAATGCGCCTTCGAATGCCTGAAATACTTTGGTAGCGATTTTAGACAGCCATTGGTTAGTCAGGCCAGCAACCGCATTCTGCTCGTGCAAAATTACCGGAATACCCAATGTCCATGCGGCAATACCGCCCGGACCACTGACATAACCGCCCATCCCGAGTACCGCATCCGGTTGCCACGCTTTCATGTGGCGACGCGCCTGCAAAATTGCATTCACGATTTGAAATGGCGCCTTCAGCAGACGGGCAATGCCCTGACCACGCAGGCCTTTAACACGAATAAAGTCGATCTCGATACCGTGTTTGGGCACCAGATCCGCTTCCATTCGATCGGCCGTCCCCAACCAGCGAATTTCCCAGCCTTGTTGCTGCAACTGTTTTGCCACGGCTAAACCAGGAAAGACATGACCACCGGTTCCCCCGGCCATCACCATTAATCGTTTAGTTTTCTTCATTGGTTATTTCTTTTGTTCTGCGACTGTCTGCCATACGGCATTCATGATCGATGCGCAGCAGTATCGATACCGCCACCGACATAATGATTAAACTCGAACCACCATAACTGATGAGTGGTAACGTCAGACCTTTAGTTGGCACCATACCTGCTGCAGCGCCGACGTTGACCAAGGTCTGGAACGCAAACCAGATCCCGATGCCAAACGCCAGATAACCGCCAAACTGCTGATCGTGTTCAAACGCTTTCTTACCGATCAGAATGGCTTTAAACACCAGACTGAAAATCAGCATCAATACCAGCGTGACGCCAACGAAGCCGAGCTCTTCCGCCATGACCGCGAACACAAAGTCGGTGTGCGCTTCAGGCAGGTACTCCAGTTTCTGAATCGAGTTGCCCAGCCCTTGACCAAACCATTCACCGCGGCCAAAGGCCATCAGTGATTGCGTGAGCTGATAACCGCTGCCGAATGGGTCTTCCCAAGGGTCGAGGAACGAAGTAACACGACGAATCCGGTAAGGTTCGGCGGCGATCAGCGCCACCACCGCGAGAATACCGGCCACCATCAAGGCGAGAAATTGCGACAACTTCGCCCCGGCGATAAACAGCATGCCAAACAGCGTCACCAACATCACGATCACGGTTCCCAGGTCTGGCTGACCGAGCAGTAATACCGCCAGCGTACCAAACACCATGATCGGCTTGAGGAAGCCACCAAAGAACGTTTGGCGAACTTCATCGTGTTTACGTACCAGATAACCGGACATAAAAATAAACAGCGATAATTTGGCCACTTCAGCAGGCTGAAGGTTAAACAGGCCGAGCGGGATCCAGCGCGATGCACCGTTGACCGATTTACCAGCCAGCAACACGATAATCAGCAACACAAAGGAGATCGCAAGCAACACCGAACTGTATTGCATCCAGCGCTGCAGCGGTACCTGAAGCACCACCGCAGAGGTGATGAGAGCCAGCATCAAGAAGATGGCATGGCGAAACATAAAGTGAAACGGTTGATCAGTCAGACGTGAGCTGATGGGAAACGAAGCAGATGTCACCATCACCAAACCAATCAACATCAACCCCAGCGCGATCCAGACCAACTGACGATCGAACAGAGCGTCAGGAGAAGCAGTACGCAGCCAGCGGTTAAGTGATTGAAATGGTTTGGAGAGTAACAAAATCGTTCCCTTTGTCCCTAAGCGTAGCGCTGAGCCAGTTCAGCAAACACATCGCCACGGGCCATAAAGTTTTTAAATTGGTCGAAGCTGGCGCAAGCCGGAGATAACAGCACCATATCCCCCGCTTTCAGTTGCGGGCGAATCGATACAATAACGTCTTCCATCGTATCAAAACGCTGAGCGGAGGCATGCAACGGCATGAACTGATCGCCATCGCGACCAAAACAGCACAGCGTGAGTGGTAGCGTCTCCAACACAGGTTTTAATGGTGTGAAGTCAGCGCCTTTACCAACTCCGCCTACCAGCAGATACAAGGTGCCATTCAAGGTCAGGCCAGACAGCGCCGCCAATGTGCTCGCCACATTGGTTGCTTTCGAATCATTGACCCATTTTATACCCTGATTATCGGCAACCACCTGACAGCGGTGTGTCAGTCCCGTGTAAGACTTCAATGCAGGCAGCGCGTTTGTATAATTCACGCCCGCTGCATCGAGTAAAGCCAGCACGGTCAGCACGTTAGCCACGTTGTGACGACCAACCAGACTCAGATCCGAGATTGGTAGCACCGTCTCACCATTGGCGATCAACACTTCCTTACCGTCATGTTGCGCCGTGGTAAATTCAGCAGGTTGCTCCAGACCAAAACGCACCGTGCGGCCCGAGTAGGCATCAGGATAGGTTTGGGTATCGTCAGCATTCACAACCGCCGTTTGTGCATGTTCAAAAATGCGCAGCTTAGCCTGACGATATCCTGCCATGCCGTCATAACGGTCCATGTGGTCTTCCGACAGATTAAGAAATGCCGCGGCTTTTAGCGCCAGAGACGAAGTGGTTTCCAGTTGAAAACTCGATAGCTCCAGCACGTAGAGTTCAGCGTGTTGCGACAGTAGATCGAGCGCCGGCACACCAATATTGCCTCCGACTGCAGTAGCAATTCCAGCCGCGTTGGCCATCACGCCAGTCAGGTCGGTCACGGTGCTTTTGCCGTTCGAACCGGTAATCGCAATCACAGGTTTATTCACGTGCCAGGCAAACAGCTCAATATCGCCGACCACCGGAATGTTCGCCGCCAATGCCTGCTGAATTTCTGGCGTAGCGAGCGCAATACCCGGGTTAGCAACAATTAAATCGGCCGCCAACAACCACTCAACATTCCAGCTGCCGCTGTGCAGATCAACACCGGTTGGCAGTTGTTCCTGCCCCGGTGGCGCTTCACGAGTATCAATAACCCGCACCGTCACTGTCGGGTGATATTTTTGCAGATAATTAACGACAGAGAGCCCGGTAATACCGAGCCCTACGACCACTACATGCTGAATGCCTTGCCAACGGTCCATTTATTTCTTTTCCACGTAAAGGATTAACGCACTTTCAGTGTCGCTAAACCAATCAAAACCAAAACAATAGAGATGATCCAGAAACGCACGATCACACGTGGTTCCGGCCAACCTTTCAGTTCATAGTGATGGTGAATCGGGGCCATGCGGAAGATGCGCTGACCGCGTAGCTTGTATGAACCCACCTGCAGGATCACCGACAGGGTTTCCATCACGAACACACCGCCCATGATCACCAAGACGAATTCCTGACGAACCAACACTGCGATAGTGCCCAGAGCACCGCCCAGTGCCAGAGAACCCACATCGCCCATGAAAACTTGTGCTGGATAGGTGTTAAACCAAAGGAAACCAAGGCCAGCACCGACAATCGCGGTACACACCACCACCAGTTCAGACGTGTAAGGAATGTAGGGAATATGCAGGTAGTTGGCAAAGTTGACGTTACCTGTTGCCCAGGCGATCACACCAAAGCCAGCCGCGACCAACACCGTTGGCATGATCGCCAAGCCATCCAAGCCATCGGTCAGGTTGACTGCGTTACTGGTACCGACTATCACAAAGTAAGTCAGAATAATGTAGAACAGTCCCAGTTGGGGCATCACTTCTTTAAAGAAAGGCACCACCAGCTGAGTAGCGGCGGTATCGTGACCATGTGCATACAGTGCAAATGCGACCACCAGCGCAATCGCTGACTGCCAGAAGTATTTCCAGCGCGCAATCAGACCATCGGTGTTTTTGCGCACCACTTTACGATAGTCATCGACAAAGCCGACTGCACCGTAACCCATCAGCACGGCCAGAACCGCCCAGACGTACGGGTTCGACAAATCTGTCCACAACAACACGGTGATAATAATCGAAGCCAGAATCATGATGCCGCCCATCGTTGGGGTACCACGTTTACTGAAATGCGATTCCGGGCCGTCGTTACGCACCACCTGACCAATCTGCAACAATTGCAGACGTTTGATCAGACGCGGGCCCATCCATAATGAAATGCCCAGAGCCGTCAGAATGCTGACAATCGCTCGAAATGAAAGGTATTCGAACAAACGGAAAAACGAAAAATATGGCTGGAGTAACTCCGCAAGCCAAATAATCATGAGTATTTCTCCTTAAGAGCAGCGGCAATCTTACTCATACCCGCACTGTTGGCGCCTTTGACGATCAGTACGTGAGCGCGATCCTGTTGTTGTTCTAGTTGCTGCTCGATAAACATAATCATGTCCTGATGGGACGCAAAATGGCGACCGTGACAGACATCGCTGATCACCTTCGCATCGTGGCCATACGTCAGGACAAATTCAAACTGGAATGGTGCAGCATGTTCACCGACTTGTTGGTGAAGTGCAAGGCTTTCCTCGCCTAACTCGGCCATATTGCCCAAAATTAGCCACCGGGTGGCAGAAAAACCGCCAAGCAGGTCCACGGCGGCTTTCATCGCCGGAACACTGGCATTGTAACTGTCGTCGATCAACGTAATGTTGTCGTTCAGCTCTGTCACATCCACGCGGCCTTTCACTTTCGACAGATGCGCTAAACCATGCTGAATGTCAGCGAGAGTCGCGCCCATCTCAATCGCAAGTGCACTTGCTGCAAGTGCATTACCCACATTGTGCTTGCCGATGATGCCCAGTTTCACGGCCACTTCACCGATAGGCGTCACCAGAACAAAGCTGGCTTCCCCTGCAGCATTCAACACGATGTCACGCGGGTAAAAGTCAGCGCTGTGCTCCGTGACGGAAAAAGTTTTCACACATTTGTCAGCCAGCACGGCTTGCCACAGTTCACCGCCCTGGCTGTCGAGGTTAACGACCGCCGTTTTGCCCGCACTCAGGCCTTGGTAAATTTCACCTTTGGCACGTTTTACGCCTTCGATCGAGCCAAAGCCTTCTAAGTGTGCCGCAGCCACGTTATTCACCAACGCCACATCCGGTTTCACCAGCGCCGTGGTGTAAGCAATTTCGCCAATATGGTTGGCGCCGAGTTCAATTACAGCGTAATCATCTTGCGGCGTCGAACGCAGCAGTGTCAGCGGCACACCGATGTCATTATTAAAGTTACCCGCAGTGAACAGCACCTGGCCTTTCGCCGCTAAGATACTGGCCACCATCTCTTTCACCGTGGTTTTGCCGCAGCTGCCCGTGATGGCAACCGTCGGCGTATGACACTGCTGATGAACCCAACTGCCCAGCAGGCCCAGCGCAATTTTGCTATTGGCGACCACCAGCTGGGGCACGTTGATATCCAGCACTCTTTCAACCAACAGCGCTTTGGCTCCCGCTGCCACCGCTTGCGCGGCAAATTCATGGGCGTCAAAACGCTCTCCTACCAAGGCAACAAACAGCGCGTCTTGTGGAATTGAACGAGTGTCCGTCGACACTGCGGCGATCTCGGTATCTTCACCCACTAATTGCGCATCAAGAACCGCAGTTAACTGCGTCAGAGAAGTTCCAATCATGCTGACAGCTCCAATAAAGTTTGCGCGGATTCACGATCCGAGTAATGAATCGTCTCGTTGGCCAGTACCTGGTAGTCTTCGTGACCTTTACCCGCGAGCAGAATAATGTCTTGTTCACCCGCTTGCGACAGGGCTAAACGCAGCGCTTCAAAACGGTTGTGCTCCACGCTCGCGAGTTGCGGCGCTTTAAGTCCGGCCAGCATATCGTTGACAATCGCCTGCGGATCTTCACTGCGCGGGTTGTCGTCAGTCAGGATCACGCGATCAGCAAACGCTTCAGCAATCGCAGCCATCATCGGGCGCTTACCCGTATCACGATCACCGCCGCACCCAAAAATCGCCCACAATTGCCCCTGACAATGCACGCGCAGTGCGCGTAGCGCTTTTTCTAATGCGTCCGGCGTATGGGCGTAATCGACGACGACTTTCGCTTTGCCAGAAGCCTGAAACAGTTCCATGCGACCTAATACCGGTTTAAGTTTAGGTGCCGCAGCCAAAAGAGCGTCGAGCTCAAAGCCCAGGCTCAGCAGCGTGGCCAGCGCCAGCATTAGATTCGATGCGTTGAATTCGCCAATCAGCGGCGCACGCAGTTGACCCGCGCCCCAACTGCCATCGAAATCGAGCGTAATGCCGCTTTCAGCGTAACTTACTTTCACTGCCCACAGCGCTTGCTCGGTTTCCGGTTTTCCTTGCAGAGAAACGCCCACGGCATGCTTAAGCTGCTGCGCCCAACGCGCGCCGACTTCGTCGTCCACATTGATGATGGCATGACGCGTGTCATGTTCAGTAAACAGCGACAGCTTTGCCTCCGCGTAGGCGTCCATGGTGCCATGGTAATCCAGATGGTCACGGCTGAGGTTGGAAAAGACGCCGGCATCAAACTGCAGACACTTCACCCGTCCTTGCACCAAACCATGCGAGGAGACTTCCATCGCAGTAAATTCCGCACCTTGCTGCGCGAGATCAAACAGTGTCGACTGCACTTCGATCGCGTTGCCCGTGGTGTTGGCCGCGGGCTTTAGGTCGGCAAGAAAACCATTGCCCGTCGTCCCCATTACGGCAGCACGATGGCCCAGCAGGTCAATCCATTGTGCAATCAGTTGAGAAATGGTGGTTTTACCGTTGGTCCCCGTCACAGCAATGACGTGATTCTGATGTCCGCCATACAGGCGACCTGCCAGTTGCGACAGATGTTTGTCCAGATGTTCGATATAGAGAATAGGAACCGATTGGCGCTCTGCGACGCTGCCATGTGAGTATTGTGAGCACGCTTGGGCCAGCACCAGATTCGCCCCTTGGACGATGGCTTTATCGATGAACTGACGTCCATCAATGGCATGACCAATAATGGCGACAAAGGTGTCACCCGGTTCAATTTTTCGGCTGTCGAGTTCCAGATGCGTGACGGGTAGCGCCGCCAACTCAGACTCGCTGATCGTCAGCCATGGAGAGATTAGTTGTTGTAAAGCCTTGCTAGTGTTCATGGAGTTCTCACACTATGGTTTGTCCGCTGCACCGTGGTGTCAGCGGACTTTGTTATTTTTGAAATCGGTTCTCATCCGGCGCGATGTTGAGGATCTGCAGTGCCCCTTTCATGATTTCAGAGAACACCGGTCCTGCTACGGCGCCGCCGTAGTAAGAATCACCCTGAGGTTCGTTCACCATCACCACCAGCGAAATACGTGGATCGCTCACTGGCGCCACGCCGGCTGTGTAGGCAAAATATTCGTCGCTATAACCGCCTGCTATCGCTTTGCGCGAGGTCCCGGATTTCGCCGCAATCCGATATCCAGGTACCGCCGCTTTCACTGCCGTACCGCCCGGCTGGGTTACGGTTTCCAGCATATCCAGCACTTGCTTGGCGTATTTGGCATCCACCACCTGATGAGACAGATCCTGCTGATTACTTTCAATCAAATGTACTGGCTGATATTTACCCAGATTGCCCAGCGTGGCATAAGCGTGCGCAAGCTGAATCGGCGTGATAGACAAGCCATAACCAAAGGCCAGTGTCGCGATCTCAAACTGTGACCAACGGCGGCGGTTGGGGAAAATCCCGGTGGTTTCACCCACCAGGTTGAGGCCGGAAACTTCACCCAGCCCCACGGAGTTGTACATGCCGAGCATCGCTTCGAGCGGCATTCCCAGCGCTAAGTGCGCCACACCAACGTTGCTCGATTTTTTCAGAATCATTTGCAGCGTGGCTTTGCCCACTTTTGAGGTGTCACGTACCCGGCTGCCACCAATGCGCATGACCCCATCGCCGGTATCAATGATGGTATGTTCATCTGCGGTGCCGTTGGCGAGCGCGGCCAGCACCACAAATGGTTTCACGGTTGAACCTGGCTCAAATGCATCAGTAATGACGCGGTTACGCATCTTGAAGCTTTGCCAGTCAGAGCGGTTATTCGGGTTATAAGAAGGCGCGTTAACCATTGCCAGCACTGCGCCGGTTTTAACATCCAGCATCACCGCAGATGCCGACGTCGCACGGTAATCAGCCATCGCCTGCTTAACGGCGCGAAAAGCGATCGCTTGCAGACGCTGATCGATAGTCAGCTGCAGCGGCTTACCCTCTTCACGCTCTTCCAGCGAGATATTTTCCACCACGCGGCCGTAGCGATCTTTACGGATAATACTCTTACCGGCTTCACCGGTCAGCCATTTGTCATAGCTGCGCTCGACACCTTCCAGACCATGGCCGTCGATGCCGGTCACACCAATCAAATGAGCGCTGACTTCCCCCGCCGGATAGTAGCGGCGAGATTCCGATTTAAGCCCAACACCAGACAGCTTCAGCTCGCGAATGTATTTCGCCATTGCCGGGCTGACCTGACGTTGCAGGTAGATGAAGCGACGAGTACGGTTATCCTCAAGCCTTTTCATCATTTCCTGACGATCTAAGCTCAGCACATCCGCCAGTGCGTACCAACGATCTTTTTCGACCAATCCGCCTTGTTTGAAAATGGTCACCGGATCGGCCCACACGGCATCGACGGGCACACTCACTGCCAGCGCTTCACCATTACGATCGGAGATAATCCCGCGCGCGGATTGCAGCGTTTTAGCACGAATAGAGCGCATGTCGCCTTCGCGAATCAGGTTATCCGGTTCGATAATTTGAATAAAAGCGAGTCGCCCCACCAACATGGCAAAGGCGAGCAGGACAAAAAAGACGATGAGATAAAAACGCCAGCGGATAAAAACCGGGCTGTCTTGCTCGGCAACTTTGGCGCTCGTTTTCGGTATGACTGTGGCTTTTTCTTTGGCTTTCGCTGGCTTTTTCGTCATTTGATTTCAATCACTACTTCTTTGTCAGCATCCGGACGTTTCATGTCCAGCTCGTTCTTTGCCATTTCCTGCACTCGGCTATGCTCGGCCAGCGCCGTCTCTTCCAGGATCAGGTTACGCCACTCATTGTCGAGATGATCGCGCTCTTCCAGCGCCTGATCTTTTTGCGTGATCGCCTGACGGGTATGGTGTGTGGTAAACACAACTCCCATCGCGGAAGTAAAGATCAGAATCAACATGATGAGAGGTACCCGACCTACCGTAAGTAGGTCGGCTGCAATCAGTTTGGCAAGATTTAGCTTGGTTTGAGACATAATCGCTATCGAGTTTCAGAGCGCTCAGAGTTTTTCAGCGATACGCAGAACAGAACTGCGAGAACGTGGATTCATCTCCACTTCTTGCTCAGAAGGTTTGATGGCTTTACCGACTGTTTTCAGGTCAGCACTACCCAACGCGCGAATTTGTTCCTGAGTCAGCGGAATACCATGCGGCACTTCCGGCCCTTTACTCTCTTTACGCATGAAGCGCTTCACCATGCGATCTTCCAGTGAGTGGAAGCTGATCACCGACAGGCGACCTTGCGGTGCGAGAATCGACGCAGCACCTTTAAGCGCGGTATCGATCTCTTCCAATTCACTGTTGATGTAAATACGAAAAGCCTGGAATGCGCGGGTGGCCGGGTGTTTTTTCTCTTTGAAACTCTTTGGCGCCGCATCAGAAATCAGCTTGGCCAGTTGGCTGGTGCGAGTCAGGGGTTCGTTTTCTTCATTTTCACGATAAGCGACGATCGCTTTGGCAATTCGGCGCGCGTGTTTATCTTCACCAAATTCGCGAATCACCCAGGTAATATCGTCCAGATCCGCTTGTGCCAACCAGGCGGAAACTGGCATACCCGAAGTCGGGTCCATGCGCATATCCAGCGGGCCATCTTTCATAAAGCTGAAACCACGTTCAGCATCATCAAGCTGCGGTGACGAAACACCAAGGTCGAACAGCACGCCGTCAACTTTGCCGACTAAATCGTAACGCTGAGCGTACTCTGCAATACCGGAAAACGGACCGTGAACGATGGTAAAACGCGGATCATCAATTTTTTGCGCTTCGGCAATCGCCTGTGGATCGCGGTCGATACTGTATAAGCGGCCATTCGGGCCCAGCTGAGACAAGATAGTGCGGCTGTGTCCGCCACGACCAAAGGTGCCGTCGATATAAATACCATCCGGCTTAATCGCCAGACCGTCGATCGATTCATGAAGCAGCACAGAAATATGTTGGAAAGATTCAGTCATAATGGTCTCGTTCAGCACAAACGTCCGTCAGTTTGATTTTGTAGTGTACCGTTTTCCCACACTACTGCTAGCCATAAAAGCAGTTACAGGACGTGACATTGCGCTAAGTTTAATGGTTTTACTATCGTCTAAGTCAATAAAAAGCAAAAAACCCATCATAACCGCGAAGCTATGATGGGTCTGAATAGGTGGAGCCGACATGTAAGCCGGGTTCTGTTCCGCTTGCGCGGCGGTAGCCATTCGTCTAGGCCAGCAA
>ERZ1673961.205-NODE-205-length-28989-cov-35.682381_pt1 | contig 28989 bp, 30 predicted proteins | sample MGYA00580189_ERZ1673961 | MGnify/ENA primary metagenome ERZ1673961 (study PRJEB41334, sample SAMN05608105) | rock metagenome | biome: terrestrial subsurface; feature: shale formation; material: shale | place: USA: Pennsylvania ... | reverse complement strand
TGAAGAGGTATCAGAAACTTAAACCTAACGTCCCACTGCTTATCCTGACAGTGTCCGGATCTCAGCCAAAAAGTTTTTATTTGGTTTTTACATCCCTTTAGTTAGGCTTAAATCAGGGTGAGATTATGATCAACTATTCTAAAATGGAGGAAGGGGAAGAGACCATGCAAGTGAAAGTAGACCCAGAGGAAATTAAGAGGATAAAAGCCGAAATAGAGGCTTTAGAAAGAGAGAAAAAAGAGATACAGGAGAGATTGGAACAGCTCCAAAAGGAGCTGAATATTTGGATACAAAAAAGAGATGAGAAGAATAAAGAAGTAAGGCAGTTAAGGGAGAAGGCAATAGAATATAAGATAAAAAGGGATGAAATCAACCAGCAGATTCAAGAGCTTAAGAAGAACAGGGACGAGATAAACGCCAAGCTCGACCTTCTTTATCAAGAAGCTCTCGAGTACAAGGCAAAGAGGGACGAATACAGACAGCTGAGAAGACTGAGAATGCCAAAGGAGAAGATAGAGGAGAGAATTGAAAAGCTCGAATGGGAACTGCAGACCAATCCAAACATCACTCCCGAGAGAGAAAAGCAGATAGTCGATCAAATTCAGGTTTTGGCTACAGAGCTTGAAATTCTCCAGCAAGCTGATAGATTCCACAAGAAGCTCCAAGAAACAAGAAAGAAGATTGAAAACCTGAAAAAAGCAAGAAGAGCGATAGGGATGGAAATACAGAAGCTCGCAAACCAGAGCCAGCAGTTCCATGAGCAGATGTTAAAAGCATACCAGCAAGCTGATGAAATTAAAAAAGAAGCCGATGAGTACCACCAGAAGGTTGTCGAGCTCAGAGATAAGATCAGAGAAGTGAGGCTGGCTCTCAGGGATGTAGAGAAGAAGATATTCGAGTTTGACCAGAAGCACAAGGAACTTATAGCGTATAAGATGGTTGCAAGGATGAGATCAAAGAAAGACGCTACATTCGAAAAGGCAGTTGAGGCTCTTGAAAAGTTCAAGCGTGGTGAAAAGCTTACCTTGGACGAGCTCCTGTTGCTCCAGAGATACAATCTGGTGTGAAGCATGGAAATAGTAAAGCACGAAGGTCCAGGAAGGCTTGGGTTAGTTAAGCTTAATGGAAAAACCTTTGAAACACCCGCTTTGGCAGGGGTAGATTTTACTCTTTCGCCGTTCAATTCTTACTTCTATCCTAAAGAGTTTGGGGAATATGACTTCAACCTTGCCCCTTCAATTCCCCTCAGTTTTTATACTCCCAGAGAAATAGTAGAGAAAGCCCTGAGCAGGCTGTACAACGTTGATTATTCAAAATTCAACGCCCTCTATGTCCCTGTTGTAAGGAACCTTGAGTACATCGAGGAGTTCCTTGACAATGTTCTCTCTCAGTATTCCTTCGATGCCCTCTACATAGGGAATGCAAAAATCTTTGTAAAAGACTACAGGAGATTTGTTCAAGCCGTTAGACTTATCAGGGAAAAAGATCCCAATTTGTTGCTAATTACTGACCTTGAGCCGTTTTTCTACCCCCTGGCTGTTTATCTCGGCATTGATGCATTTGATACCCGTTCCTTGAAGCTCTACGATTTCCACAAGAAGGGCTTTACGCAGTTCTCCCCAATACTTTGGGAGGAGAAGGAGAATTCTCTGGAATTCGCTAAAGAGGTTATAAAGCTTGTTAAAAAGGCTCTTGAGGAAGGAAAGCTTCGCTATCTGGTTGAGAACTTTTTCTACACCCAAGCTCATGCCGGGATACTGAGGATAGCCGACAAGGAAAACTGGGATTACCTTGAAAAATACACCCCCATACAAAGGGACACTGTTTACTTCATAAGTGATGCCTCCCAGAACAGGCCAGAAGTAGTGAGGTGGAGGCAAAGAGTTGTTGAGAGATTCAAGCCTCCCGAAAACGCCGAAATGCTCTTTCTCTTCCCATGCTCCGCTAAAAAGCCCTATTCCCACTCGCGCTCTCACACGCTTTACAGAAAAGCTCTCAAGGAAGCCCTTGGGAATGGAATATACAGAATACACGAGCTCATCCTTACGTCTCCCTTTGGAGTCGTGCCGAGGGAGTGGGAGTGGCTGGCTAAATACGACATTGTAGTTACCGGTCACTGGAGTGAAGAAGAGATAATCTCCGCGGCTGAGCTCTTAGCTAATGCTCTGGAGAAGTACCCCAAGAGGGTTCCGATAATAGCTCATTTGGATGAAGCTTATGTAGATGTTGCTAAAAGAGCCAGCGAGGTCAGTGGAAGGGAGATAATCTTTACTCCAGTTAAAAACGGCACAACAAGTAAGGAAAGTTTGGATGGCTTAGAGAAGACGATAAAAGAACTTGGCATTGAATTAGCTGCTGGAAAAGAAGATAGAACTTATCGCTTCTACGAGAACATTAGGAAGGTGTTTGACTTCTACTTTGGCTTGGGCGCTGGAGAAGCAGTTCTTCCAGAGGATGCTAGAATCATAGGTTCCAAAATGCTCCGCATTCTCATAGGCAATGAGCAAACCGGAACTTACCAAGACGGCGTGATAAGTGTAACGCCCTTTGGCATGCAGCGCATCTACGATGCAACGAAGAGCTATTACGTGAAGATTGACTTCGATCTCAGGGGAGACGTTTTTGCCGTTGGGGTTAATGAAGCAGATGGCAAAATACGCCCGGATGACATTGTTGGCGTTGTGAGGGACGAACAAGTCGTCGGCGTTGGAAAAGCCGTTCTCAGCGGAGAGGAGATGGTGAAAGCAAAGAGAGGCGTTGCTGTGAAGGTGAGAAAGAAATTATGAGAAACTTTTTAACAATTTTTTAAAACTACTTCTGACGACGGGCAATGAAAGGTCTGACTTTTTCTTTTCTCAAGCCTCGCTCTTTCACCAGACGTTTACGTATTCATATACCAAGACAGAAAAGTCAGGCTTGTTTAACTTCTCAGCCTGGGCGGCGCTTAGAACCGGAAATAAAACTCTCAAACTGGATCACAATTAATGGTGAGGGAGATAAGATATGTGATATAGGGCTGTTCTTTAAACGATAACTACCGGAACATTTGAATATTTTTGGTTCCGTAAAGCTTAAATGGTTTTGAGTCATATTTTTTGATGGTGTGGCAGTCTCCGATATGTGGGGTTTTAAGCCCGAATGGAGACTGCTGAAAGCCTTGAAGATGTGGGGAGTTCCCGTTCCCCCCGAAAGCCAGCCAATGAAGACGGGAGGCTGGAAGCCTACCCGTTACGAAATTAACACCCTACACACACTTTACGGGTAGGCAGAACGGTGGTGCTTTTAGTTACTCTTTTACCTCTCCTCCGAAAAAACTTTTAATACAGCAACTCAATACACCACCATGCCCAAGTATTTCAAGCGAGGAGTAAAACGGGAGCACCACTTTCTCAAAGGGCTTGAGAAGCCGCTTGAGGAGATAGCCAGTATCCCGGGTGTTAAGAAGGTTATTCCTGGCAGGATATATGCCAGCGACTCAAGGGGCTTTGAGATAAAAGTAACGAGGGAAACCCATGCAGGTCTAAAGCTCGTTGCAAAGAGTGATGGTTCTGTGCAGGAGGTTTTTCTCGTTGTGGATAGGGAGCAGAGGGAATTTGTCTGGAAGAAGATAGACGAGCTTGCGGAGGAGTGGAAGAAGAATTGAACAGCATTGGGGAGTGTACAGGATCTTTACAGCTCTCTTTTTCCCTCAAAGAACTCTATGAGTTCTTCATCGCTTATGCCTTCTTCATACCCGAGCTCCTTTTTCTGAAGTTCTATTAGGCCGGGAGTGAGCAAAAGCTTTCCGTTAATCTTGGGTACCGCGTAGTGGAGGGTTATTTCGCTGAACTCATCAAGCCTTATGGTTGGGTGCTCTTCATACTCGATCTCTTCAAGCCGTTTCCCTTCTGCTATGAGCTTTGCCACTATTGCTGACCCGTCTATCGAAAACTGGACTTTCCCGATATTTCTTGCCTTTGCCCCTTCGATTTTTGATGTTATGAATTTTTTTGTCTTTCCGGTAAACTCAATGTCTCCAAGGATTCCTCCCACAACTATAATCGTGTCTTCGTCTATGTCCTCTGGTTTGAGCTCTTCTTCTGCAAAGGGGTCGAGGACTATCATCTTTGAACGATCAAACGGAAACTCGGTGACACTTTGTGGAATAACCCCGCCGAGCTTAGCGAGCTCTTCTCTCTCCTCTGGCAAAACGTTTGTGAAGATGAGCTTATCTCCCCACCACTCGCTTGCATGCTTATACTCAAGCAGAACCCACTCTCCAAGCTTTTCGAGATGTTCTATTATCAAATATGGCATTTTTCTCACCTAGAAACTTTATGGTGGGGCCGCCGGGATTCGAACCCGGGTCTCCGGCTCCCGAAGCCGGAAGGATAGACCAAGCTACCCCACGGCCCCTCAGCGCTAACTTTCAAGCATCTGGTTATAAATTTTTCCCAACCCCTTAGCAAAAGATATAAATTCCAAGCTGCATAGTTGGAGAGGATGCCCGATGATATCCATAGTAATACCCACATATAATGAGAGAGAAAACCTGGAGGAGCTGTTTGAACGGATAGCGAGGGCTTTAGAGGGAAAAGAGTTTGAAATAATAGTTGTAGATGATAACTCCCCAGATAGAACATGGGAAAAAGCAGAGGAACTGGCGAAAAAATATCCTGTGCATGTTATACGGAGGATAAATGAGCGAGGTCTTTCTTCCGCTGTTATCAGAGGCTTTAAGGAAGCTAGGGGGGAGATTATTGTTGTTATGGATGCTGATTTGCAGCACCCTCCAGAGGTTATCCCCAAGTTAGTTGAAGCGGTTGAGAAAGGGGCGGACATAGCTATAGCGAGCAGATATGTGAAGGGAGGAAAGGTCGAGAACTGGTACTGGTGGAGAAAGCTCATTTCAAAAGGTGCTATAATGATAGGCAGAGTTGCCTTACCAAAGATTAGAGGGGTCAAAGACCCCGTAAGTGGGTTTTTTGCCCTTAAAAGGGAGGTTGTAGAAGGGGTTGAGCTCAACCCAGTGGGCTTTAAAATACTCCTTGAAGTGCTCATAAAAGGAAAGTACAAGAAAGTTGTTGAGGTGCCGTTTACGTTTGGATTAAGGAATTTTGGAGAAAGCAAGCTGAGCAACAAGCAAATACTAAACTATCTGCGTCACCTCTACAGGCTCATGAAATGGGAAGGTGAGATAGATAGACTTGTCAAATTCTCCATAGTTGGTTTGACCGGTGTCGCTGTAAACGAAGGTGCTCTTCTCGGCTTTGTGGAGTTTTTGGGATGGGATAAAAGACTGGCTGTTATACCAGCTACGGAGCTTTCGATACTCAACAACTTTCTGTGGAACGACCTTTGGACGTTTAGAGACCTGAAGAGAAAACCACTCTATCTAAGACTTTTTAACTTCCACCTTGCAGCGCTAACGGGGGCTCTGGTTCAGTGGGCAATCTATCTGGCTCTGTTGTATGTGGGAGTTCACTATTTGATAGCAAATTTAATTGGAATAGGATTTTCATTTATTGTAAGATTCTTCGTCAATCGGAACCTCACATGGGCATGACCGCCTCTAATTACTGCATCTCCACCCTAAAGGGTTAGGCTTTCAGAGAGAAAATGTAAAGTTTAAATATTTCGCACCTTACAAAATTTGAGGGGGAGGTACATGGAAGACATCTCAAGCGGATTCTACAGACGAATTTCTACAGGAGTGAAAGGGCTCGACGACCTTATCGGAGGAGGATTGATTCCGGGAAGAGTCTATGTTGTTACAGGCCCACCCGGGAGCGGTAAAACCACTCTCGGAATCCAGTTTCTTGTTGAAGGTGCAAAAAACTGGGAAAAGGGAGTTTATATATCTCTTGTTGACGACCCAAAGACGATAATCCAGGATATGTTTCATTATAAGTTTAATTTGCTTTCTTTCATTAGAAGCAAAAAAATAGTGATATACGACCTTAGCTCTACCATTACAGCGGGAGACAAAAAGCCTAGCTGGGGAGAAATCCTTGACGAAATAAAGATGATCATTGTTAATGAAAATGCAAAGAGAGTTGTCATAGATTCCTTCACTCCCTTGGAGCTTATGGTCAGGGATCCGGAGAACAAAAGAAGGGAACTGGTTAGGCTGATAAAACTTCTTTCTCTTATGGGTATAACGGCATTCGTGATAACAGAAATGATGGAGTCCGATAAATATACGGACGACTACTATGTAGCGAGTGGAGTAATAGTGATGCACCACTTTATGAGGAATTTCCAGATGGTCAGGGGGATTCAGATATTGAAAATGAGAGGAACTGCACATGATAGCAATATGAAAAAAGTGAGATTCACTGAAAATGGGATAGAAGTGTATAATGAAGCCCCCTGGTGATTGCTGTGACGAGGGAAGACCTGATAAAGAAGGCATACCGCTTTGGGTACTTTGTTGGTTATAAAGGACACACGGAATGGGTGTCGTGGGTAGCAAAAAAGAAGGAAGAAATTTACAGAAAAGCTGAAGATTTGGGGATATACGAGGAAGTTAAAACTGCCTACAGGAAAGGTCTTCAGGATGGAAAAGAAAGGAGAATGAGAGAAATAACACAAGGGCTGAAAAAACTTGAGGACGAAATTCTACCGGAAAAATCAAGGAAGCTAGGGGCTGAAACCGTTAAAGAAAAAGTTGAAATTGAGGAGGAGTTTCTGCAGTTTTTAAAAACTCCAAAAATTGTGGAACCCCCAGAGATACTTGCACTTACAAAAGCGCTTGATGTGCCTCAGATGTTTTCTCACCCTAAAATGCTGGGTAGAGAAGAGTAAACTTTATCCGTTCTCTTGCTTATTTTTCATTGGTGTTATCTATGAGAGAATTTTTGGAAGAAGCCGAAGTCTTTAATGCGGAAAATGTTCTGGAGTACATTTCTGAAATTGCTAAGTTCCACAGGATACAGGGCTCTAAAGAGCTTGTTGAAGCAGCTAAATACATACTGGAAGAGCTTAGGGTGAACGGCATAAAAGCAGGGCTTTTTGAGGATGTTTACGACGGTGAAAGGTGGCATTTAACGTTGGTTTCCCCTATTGCGTGGGATCTTATACATGGGGAAGTTGAGATTGTGGGGAAGAGAATAACAACCTCCAAGACGCCCCTTCTCGTAATGGCACATTCTCCACCTGGAAAAGCCGAGGGGGAAGTTGTTGCAATAGAGAGGGAAGAAGACTGGGAAAACGCAAAGGGCAAGATTGTCATGGTGGGCGAGAAGTGGCATGAAAACTACAAAAAAGCAAATGAAAAAGGGGCCCTTGCGTTTATAGCCTACAGAAAAGGAACAGGCAAAGCATTTCCTTACATTGGGCTGTTTTTAGCCAAGAACGACTTGGAATGGGCAAAAATCCCTGCAGTTGCCCTAAGCGAAGAGCTTGCAAACACCGTTATAGGGAAACTAAAGAAATGTGAAAAAGTAACGGCAAAAATCAAGGTTGAAACGCTAATTTCAGACAGCCAGGCACTTCCGATTGTTTATGCAACGGTGGGGAAACCTCCCTATGTTCTTTTTGTAGCCCATATATGCCACCCTAGACCGGGTGCAAATGACAACGCAAGCGGAGCAGCGATGCTGATTGAGCTGGCTAAGGTGCTCAATAATCTCTACAACGATTCGTTCCGCTTTGGCTTCGCTTTTCTTTGGATTCCGGAGCATTATGGAACGCAGGCGTTTATAGAGAAATATGCAAAGCTCGATGATTACTACGTGGCAATAAACCTTGACATGGTTGGGGGAAGTGAAGACAGAGCCAACTCAACGATAATGATAATTAGAACTCCGTTATCGAGGTTTTCAATTGTTTCTGGGATTCTGGAGTACTACCTCAACCTTGCAAACTCTGGTGGAGAGAGCTTTGGAGGGAGTCCCCTGCCAAAATTGAAGATCAGAAGCTATCCCTACGAGCTCGGAAGCGATCATGATGTGTTCAACTTCTTTGGGATTCCAAGCGTGATGCCCATAACTTGGCCTGACAGGTTCTATCACTCAAGTGAGGACAGTGTAGAGAAAATCAGCAAAGAAAGCCTTGAAATAATAGGAAAAGCGGTACTTGCTACTGCTTTAGCCCTAGCAAAAGCAAAGAAAGAAGAGCTTGAGAGATTCGCCAGAGGTTTTACAATGAAGTACCTTGGAGAGCTTAGCATTGAGAGAGACCTTGAAGTGGCTGAAAAGCTCGTGATGCTTGGACTATCGAGGGATTCTGAGTTCTTGGGGCTAAACATAGGGCACAAATTTACCTTTGAGCCCTGGCTGAAGTGGAATAAAAAAGGCATTATTTATCCAAGATCGGTAAAGCAGATTGACGAAAAGAAAGGAGCAGAGCTTGAAAAAATACTGGAAGACAAGAAAATGAGTATTCTACTCCATGAACTGCTGATGCTTGGCGAGATAATGCCAAAAGGAGAAGCATTTAAAGCTCTGGAAGAGGAGTATGGGCAGTTCGAGAAAGAAAAGCTTGAAAAAGCGGTTGAGATACTAAGGTCTTTGGGTATTGTCGTTTTTTAGCTCTTTTTCAATTTCGTTTATCTTTTTAACGACATTTTCTCTAAGCCTTGCCAGAAGCTCCGCGGGAGAGACTGCGGAATAAACATAGCCAGGCCAGCCCCTTTGAATGAGCTCTCTTCTGAGGACTCCTCGCTTGTACAAGTTGAGGACGTGCTCTCTAACGCTTCTCTCACTTATTCCAAGCTCTTCTTTTATTTCGGTTATTCTCATGGGGGACTTCTTCTCCAAGAGTAAGCGGTATATTCTAAGTTCGTTCTTCTTGAATCCCAGTGTTTTTAAGAGTTCCTCGATCTTATCGTACACGTCTCCCATCTTTCTCTCACACCTATGAATATTTAACTTCATAGGTTTTAAGCCTTGCGGTTTAGCTCAACTTTGCCGATGTATGTTCCATCTCCAAGAAAAGCCTCTCCAGAAGAGGAATCTCTCAAAAATGGCACCATTTTTATACCCTCTCTCACGTCAAACCCTTCTATGTAGGGGTTTATCGTGGGCAAAATCAGAAAGCTTCCAACCCTGAAGAAGCATTTGACCTTTTTGACATTTCCCCCAAGCTTCAAACTGATTGCTGGATGGATGTGTCCCAGAAAAGCTCTTTCAAACTCAACTTCCGGGAGGTTCTGATGCCCGTGAAGGAAAAGCAAGCCATCGAGGATAAAATGACTGACAATATCCACATTTTTGAATTCCTTTGTGACTTCCTCAATTTTCCCATCATGGTTGCCTTTTGTTATGACAATGCTGTATTCCTCAATTTCAGAAAAAAATTCAACCAGTAGTTTTTTGACAAACGCGCTGATTCCAAGGGGTTCTTTTACGTCTCCCAGGATAATTACCAAGTTGGGGTCTTTCTCTTTTATAAACTCCGCAAGGCTTTTTTCGAACTTCGTTCTTACCCTTAATCCTCTTGAAAGTTCAAAAGCTATGTGGGGGTCTGCAAAAACAAGAGTTCTTCCGGAAGATGTTTTTAGTTCAAGAGAAAGCGCCTCGTAAGGGGAGTCTTTCATGATAATCACGTAAAAGAGATATAAAGAGGGAAAAGGGATCAGATTAATCCTCTTTCCTTCTTCCTCTGTCTCTTTAATCTCCTAATTCTCTTCTTAATCCACTTCCACCTCATTCTTCCTTTCTTTTTCCATTTCCTTGGTCTCCTCTTCATGATTATCACCTCGATAATCGTTCCAGACTAAGCTCACTTTGCTTGGTTTTTAAGCTTTTCCATCAAAAGGGATTAGCAAATAGCAAAAACAAAAAGAGCAAAATAAAGGAGATTAAAGGAAAATTTGATCATGCAGAGCTTCGCCTCTACCCGGGATTTCATGAGCTGTTCTTGCGCCTTTATATTGTGTTGGTGGTTAAGAAAAAGCCTTTCGGTGGAATTGCGATATTCTATGGGGCTCTTTTGGAATACAGGGAAATTTTAGTAATTTTGGACTTTTTAAAACTACCGAAAACTGCGTAGCTGTGATTTTATCCTTTTATAGCTCTCGACTTGGACAAAAATGTGCTCGATAAGTTATTAACCATTGAACTCCTAACTGTTGAGGAGGGAGGGGTAATGAAAGTTGGGTTTGTTCAGATGGAACCAAAGCTTTTGGATCTTAATGCCAACCTCAGCAAAGCTGAGAAATTAATTGGAGAGGCTGCAAAGCAAGGTGCAAAGCTCATTGTTCTTCCAGAGCTTTTTGACACGGGCTACAATTTTGAGACAAAAGAGGAAGTGGCAGAGATAGCTCAGCAGATTCCAGATGGTGAGACAACTCAATTTCTTGTCGAGCAGGCGAGAGAGCATGAAGTATTCATAGTGGCTGGAACCGCTGAGAAGGATGAGAGGGGGAAACTTTACAACTCCGCTGTCATTGTAGGGCCAATAGGATGGGGCTACATTGGAAAATACCGCAAGATTCACCTTTTCTACAGGGAAAAACTTTTCTTCGAGCCGGGGAACCTTGGCTTTCATGTCTTCAACATAGGCATTGCAAAAGTTGGAATTATGATATGCTTTGACTGGTTTTTCCCAGAGTCGATGAGAACACTCGCCCTTAAGGGAGCAGATATCGTTGCACATCCGGCCAATCTGGTTCTCCCCTATGCTCCGAGGGCAATGCCAATAAGGAGCCTTGAGAACATGGTATTCAGCATAACAGCGAACAGAATTGGGGAGGAGAGGGGGCTAAAGTTCATAGGCATGAGCCAGATAAACTCACCAAAGGCTGAAATCCTGCTCAGGGCAAGCGAAGATAAGGAGGAAGTTGGAATTGTGGAAATAAACGTGGAAGACGCAAGGAACAAGAAACTCAATGAATTTAACGACATATTCAAGGATAGGAGACCGGAACACTATGTCCTGTAACTTGGAAAAGAACCGGGAGAGCTTTAAAAAGGGATAAAAATACTTGAGGAAATAGATAAAAAAAGGGGAACGCCTAGATAAAAGCGGAATGATGAGTCTTAATTCCACTCCCTCCATTAGAAGAACAAAAGAAAATAGCCCAGATTTTCATGACCATTGATAATAAGATTGAGGCTGAAATGAAGATAAAAGAAGAGCTTGAGAAATTCAAGCATGGTACGATGGACAAACTTCTCACTGGAAAGGTGAGGGTTAAGGTGGGTGAGGAAAGTGGATAAGCTTGACCCAAAGATGGAGAATTTGCTTGAGATATTGAAACAGGCTGAAGATGGGAAATTAGTCCTTCCTCAGTTCCAAAGAGACTTTGTGTGGTCTAGGCAGGATATTAAAGACTTGTTGGTCTCACTCCTCAATGGTTACTTTGTGGGCACCTTCCTCTTCCTTAGAACAGAGTCAACCAACCCTCCATTCAAATGGAGACCAATTCAGGGTGTCAGTTTGCCAGTTGATAGAGATGGTAACTATATTGCAGAACCAGAGGCCATGATTCTTGATGGCCAGCAGAGGATAACATCACTTCACTATGTGTTCTATGCACCACCAAAAGAGGTTGTCACCCCAAAGTACACCAGCAAGAGATATCTCTTCTTCTTGAGGCTTGAAGAATTGGAAAGGGGTAATGTTGAAGATGCTGTGTTCAGTGTGGTTGAAGATGATGCCAGGAAGTACCTGGACAAAAACCATCAGTTTGAGCATAAAATAGTCCCATTCACAGAGCTCTCTAACAAAGAAAAGTGGAAAGATTGGCTAGAGGGGTTTGTAGAGTACCATGTTGACAAATATATAGAGGAAAACATTGGTGAAGAAGTTAGCTATAAACAGGGCAGAGAACTCACCCAAGAGTACAAGAGACAACTTAAGGCAAAGTCAGACCTCTGGGAGAAGTACATTAACAATCTCCTAGAGTTCAAGGTTCCAGTCTTATACTTGCCAAAAATTGAACCAGACAATAAACAGAAACTTAGTGAAGTCTGCACAATATTTGAGAAGATGAACAGCACTGGAGTCAAGTTATCAGTCTTTGACCTCTTGACTGCCAGACTGTATAAGGATGACATTGACCTTCACAAAATATGGCAGGACACTGTTGACTCATTTGAAAACATCAGAAAGTTGTCTGAGGACAACCCAGACCTCTTTAAGGTGTTGCTACTCAGGGCACTGGGCCTTATGAGGGTGCTTAGGGACAAGGATAAGGACAAGGGTGAGAAGGAGATTAGTGATGTCAAAAACAGGTCTTTAATTAATCTGTCACCAATTGGTTTTGAGAATGATTGGTGGACTATGGCAGAATACTTTGACAAGGCCATTGAAAGAGTCATGAGTACTAACCAAGATGGGTTTGGAGCATTCCTGCCAAAGTGGGTTCCTTACAAACCCATGCTCCCAGTTTTGGCAACACTCCTATATTATGTGGAGGGTACCAGAGAATTATCACCAATAGAAAAGAGCAGGGCTTACACACTGATAAAGCAGTGGTATTGGAGTTCAGTATTCACTGAGAGGTACAGCAGTGCTGTTGACTCAAAGTCCCTAAGTGACACCTTGGAGCTAATAAAAGCTTTCAAAAAGCCTGAAGATACCCCATCAATGATTGATGAGGCAAGGGCTAGGGTTACCTCACTAAACTTATACACAGTCTCAAGAAGTGGAAGTGCAATTTATAGAGGTATTATGAACTTAATTGCATTGAACCAGGCAAGGGACTTTCTCAAAGGTGATGCCATAGAATTCCATAATTTAGAAGACCACCATATATTCCCTCAGGCTTTCCTAAGGAGGCAGGGTTTTGGGGACAAGGACAAATACAAGATTAATACCATACTTAATAGAACACTGATTTCTGATGAAACCAACAGGAAGATTTCAGCAACATCACCAAAAGAGTACCTTAAGTGGATTCCTGGTGATTTGGAAAAAGTTCTCAAGCCCCACTTTATTGACTCTGAGTGTATTGATGCAATGAGAGAAAATAATTATGAGAAGTTCTTAGAGAGGAGGAGAGAACTTATTATAAACAAAGTGCTGGAACTCATTGGTGGGGGAGAAGAGGATGTCAACTCCTGAAGAGAGGGTATCTGAGTACCCCTTTATCAATATCCTGTCCAAGGAACTTGGCTGGGATTATGTGCCTCCTTCAGAATTAAAGAAGGAGAGAGACTATAACTCAGCTCTTCTTAAAGACAGGCTAATGAGGGCCCTCCTCAGGATAAATGCTGAGAAAATAACTGAAGAAGATGCAAAGCAGATAATTAAGAAGCTGGAATACCTCCCCCACACTATAAAAGGAACTATTGACAAGTATAGACTGGAGAATATCAAAAACTATAAGAGTCTCCTTAAGTTTTTAATGAACTTTCTGAGACCTCAAAACAATCATCATTGTTGGAAAGCATTGAGTTGAAAAGGGAAGAGTTTCTGAGACAAGGACTTTTAGAAGATAAGTTTAAGAGTGGTGATGAAAAACCCACTGGTGGGATGATGAGTCTGGAGCCCCCTGAGTGGTGAGGAGGTTTCGCGGGGCTGACCCCTGAAATAGTTAAAGAGATTGCAGAAAAGGAAGGCATGAAAGTCAAGGTTCCGGACAACTTCCACAGCCTAGTTGCCAAAGAGGCTGAAAAGACTGCCAAAAAAGAAGAGGAGAAGAGAATAGTGGACTTTGAGCTTGTTCAAGACTTGCCAGATACGAGAACCCTCTACTATGAGGATCCCTTCATGAAGGAATTCGATGCAAGGGTTCTTAGGGTGATAGATGACTGGGTGATTTTAGACCAGACAGCGTTTTACCCCGAGGGCGGAGGTCAGCCGTGTGATTTGGGCGAGCTCAACGGAATTAAAGTGCTCGATGTCCAGAAAGTTGGCAAAGTAATTCTCCATAAGGTGGAGAAGCCTGAGGCTTTCAAAGAAGGTGACAGCGTTCACGGAAAAATTGACTGGGAGAGGAGAATACAGCACATGAGACACCACACCGGTACTCACGTCCTTATGGGGGCTCTCGTAAGGGTTCTCGGAAAACACGTCTGGCAAGCTGGCTCCCAATTAAGCACCGACTGGGCTAGATTAGATATAGCTCACTACAAGCGCATCAGCGAAGAGGAACTCAAGGAGATAGAGCTCTTAGCTAACAGGGTTGTGATGGAAGATAGAGAGGTAAAATGGAAGTGGCTTCCGAGAACCGAGGCGGAGCAGAGGTACGGCTTTAGGCTTTACCAGGGTGGAGTTGTGCCGGGGAGGATAATTAGAATTTTGAACATTAAAGACTGGGATGTTCAAGCCTGTGGAGGTACCCACTTGCCTAGAACTGGCTTGGTGGGCCCAATAAAAATACTCAGGACGGAAAGAATACAGGATGGGGTTGAGAGAATCATATTTACATGTGGCGAGGCAACTATCAAGGAATGGCAGAAGGAAAGGGAGATATTAAGCAGAACAAGTGAAGTATTTAGAGTACCTCCAGAGAAGCTGCCAGAAACTGCGGAGAAGTTCTTCGAAGAGTGGAAGCAGGCGAGAAAAGAAGTTGAAAGGCTTAACAAGGAGCTTGCAAAGCTTTTAATCTATGAGCTCGAGAGCAAAGTTGAAAAGATAGGGGAGATTGAGTTCATTGGAGCAGTGGTTGAAGGAGAGATAGAACACTTGAGAGAAGCGGCACTCGAACTCAAGAAACCAAAGAGAGTTGTTGCTTTGATAAGTGAAGACAGCAAAGCCGTTGTGATCAGCGTTGGTGATGAACTGCCACACAAAGCCGGCGATTTGGTAAAGACAATCACGAAGATTGCGGGTGGAGGCGGCGGAGGTAAGAAAGACCTTGCCCAAGGAAAGATAAAGAACGTCCTAAAGGCTAAGGAAGCTCTAGAGGAGCTCAAAAAGGCTCTCTAATCTTTTAAATTTTTGGAGGGTTTGGGATTAGAATAAAAGCACTCACTGAGGAATTAAGTAAAATTGCTGGAGAAATGGGTTTTAAAGCCCTTAAGGAGTTCTCCACGAAGGATAACGCGAGAATAGACCTGGCGATTTTAAAAGGGCATGAAAAAGTTCTGGCAATTGAGTTTGAGAACTCCTACAAATGGATAAAGCAGAGAATTCTTTATAATGGGATAAAGGCTAAGCGAGCTGGCTTTAAACATCTCTGGGTAGTATATCCTTTTAGGAACGAGCCTTTAAGAAACGGCTGGGTGAATGATTATTTCAGAGAGCTTGGAGTAGAAGTGGAGGTTATCTCTCCGGAAAACATTGGAGAAAAGTTTAGGGAGTTTTTGAATTCAATTTAGGATTTTTACCTGACAGTTGCTATTTTCTGAAGTGTTTTGGATGCAGATTTAAGCGATTAAGGTATTTTGAGTTTTTACTTTGTTTTGTTGTTTTTTGTTTTTACTTTTGTCTTTTCGTTTTTTCTAATGGCAAATTTTATATAGTTTGAGGACTTATTATTTGTGAAGATTTCCTCATGCTTGGGGGGCGAATGAAGAGAATTGCACTTGCAAGTTTGTTCGTCTTGGTTTTAGTTTTGGGAATGGTTGCAAGGAGTGCAGTCAGTCAAGCAGAGCAAACAAAAGCCCTTCCAAACTGCACAAGTTGCAAAACGTGTGGCAAATCTTTGTCTGCTATCCTCCAAGAGGTAAACTCTTGGGAAAAGCGAAATGTGGACATCTCCAAGTATAGTGACATCAAGGAGCTTATTAAAGTAGCCCAGGAACAGGGATATAGTTTGACGGGATAAGCTAAGGAGGGGAATACCTAATGAAGACAGCTTATATGTATTTTTCTCTTCCTTTTCTTGTGATTGGAATTGGAGTACTTAACATTCTCGTGCCCTTCAAGGAGTTGAATTACTTAACGTTGTTCGCTCTTGTAACCCTCATTCTCCTCCGTACAGTTCTCCCAAACAGGCTCGAAAACAGGATTATAACTTTCGCGTGGCATTTTGGGATAATATTCACAATAGGCTCGCTTATTTTCCCCTACAACAAACACCTTGCGTACTCTTACTTTGCCGGCGCTGGCGTGGCTGCAACATTCTATGCTTTCGGCGACAAACTCTTTTACTACGCCCCCCAAATAACTTACGCCTGGATTGGCCTTGCAGCGGGCTTTTTGCTTTCATTAACAGTCTTTAGGGATGAAGTTCAAAGGAATAATGGATTGTTCTTCATTCTCACATTAGGGCTCAGCTTTACAACACTCCTCATTGGGAAACTCCTTAATTACAAACCATTCTCTGATAGAGTACCAGCCATAATAGAAAAGATTAGGGAGGAATGAGCATGGACGAGATCGTTAAACAAGAAATTGGACGGTCAGTACCCTTTTATTTTATTCTCTTTGTTATAGGGGCTAGAGCATGGCAGGCCGGAAAATTAGACATGCCCGCTTACATGGTCTTTGTCATAACATTCATAATAATCATGCTAACAAGTCTGATATTTCCATAATTTTTGCTTCCATTTTTGGAGTTCTTTTGGGTGGGGTGGCATTAGTAACTGGATATGCTAAGTATCCCTTCGTAATATTGTACTTTATGCTCGTTTTGATGTTATTGCCTGTGATTTTAAAGAAAAACCTGCCTATCAGCACGGCTGGAATTCTTTTGAGCATCCCCTTGGCTTATTTTGCAGTTGAAAGCATCAAAGGCCTCAACGTATCGACGTTATTTTTAGTGGCATTTGAACTTGGCCTAATTGGTATGTACATTGAAATGATCTGGAGAAGATAGACACCTTAGTACACTGACTTATACATTTGAGAAGCCCGGATAGCAAAATTTTGTTTGTGCTCTTCCATTAATTTTGGCAGAAAAAGCTTTCAGTTCACAACTATCTTAATCTCTCTTATTTCCCTCTCTTCTTTCTCGAATTTCTCAAATGTAAACTTTTCCCAGTTAACCCTATAGGGAGAGCCGTTGAAATTGGCAATCCAGTCATTATGGTCTAAAATTATCATTATGAGGCGTTCTTTGGTGTTGACTTTTCTTTTTCAAGCCTCGTCCCTTCAGGGCGGGGAGGAGGTCAGCGCAATGATAAAAAGAATACTATGCAAAGATCTCTATGAAGAAATAGAACGGCTTGAGCGCTCTGTCATAGAGCTTGAGGAGCAGATAATCGAGTTAAAGACCCAGCTCAACATGAAGACCGAAGAGGCGACGAGCCTCTATATCGAGAACCAAAGCCTGAGACACAAAATAGAAATGCTGGAAAAAAGCCACAGGCGGCTTATTGGGATGCTTAAACAAATGAAGATTCCATTTGTTGTGGTAAATGAAGATGAGTTTGAAGACGTGGAGATTGACAAATAACTCTAAGAACAATTCGTGAACGCTTCTTCAGACAAAGACTTTTTAATATGAAGAGCAACTCTTAGCTTAGATTTAAGGATGGTGATGATCATGAGTATGGACATGAGCACAAGGATGTTTAAGGAAGAAGGGTGGATAAGGAAAACCTGTAAAGTCTGTGGAAAGCCCTTCTGGACGCTGGATCCGGATAGGGAAACCTGTGGAGATCCTCCATGTGATGAGTATGAGTTCATAGGTAAGCCGGGAATCCCGAAGAAGTACACCCTCGACGAGATGCGCGAGAAGTTTTTGAGCTTTTTTGAGAGAAAAGGACATGGGAGAGTTAAGCGCTATCCCGTGTTGCCCAGATGGAGAGACGATGTGCTCCTCGTTGGAGCCAGCATAATGGACTTCCAGCCGTGGGTTATAAGCGGCGAAGCCGACCCTCCAGCAAATCCACTCACGATAAGCCAGCCATCAATAAGGTTTACCGACATAGACAACGTTGGAATCACCGGCAGACACTTCACGATATTTGAAATGATGGCACACCATGCCTTCAACTATCCAGGAAAGCCGATTTACTGGATGGATGAGACCGTCGAATATGCCTACGAGTTTTTCACAAAAGACCTTGGAATGAAGGGAGAAGACATAACTTTCAAGGAGAACCCATGGGCTGGTGGAGGAAACGCTGGTCCGGCTTTTGAGGTTCTTTACCGCGGTTTGGAAGTGGCTACTCTGGTTTTCATGCAGTATAAGCTGGCTCCTCCGGATGCCGATCCTTCCCAGGTCGTAGAGATCAAAGGAAATAAATACGTTCCGATGGATACAAAGGTAGTTGACACTGGATACGGTCTTGAGAGGCTTGTATGGATGAGCCATGGTACTCCAACGGCCTATGACGCGGTTCTGGGCTACGTCATAGAACCCCTCAAAAAGATGGCCGGAATTGAAAAAATAGACGATAGAATCCTTATGGAGAACTCAAAACTAGCAGGAATGTTTGATATTGAGGACATGGGCGATTTGAGAGTACTGAGGGAGACCGTTGCAAAGAGAGTTGGAATTGACGTGGAAGAGCTCACCAGGCTCATTAGGCCATACGAGCTGATATATGCAATAGCTGACCATACAAAGGCCTTAACGTTCATGCTTTCCGATGGAGTTGTGCCTTCAAACGTTAAAGCTGGTTATCTTGCCAGATTGCTCATAAGAAAGAGCATAAGACACCTCAGAGAGTTAGGTTTAGAGATCCCCCTGAGTGAGATAGTTGCAATGCACATAGAGGCTCTGCACAAGACTTTCCCCGAGTTCAAAGAAATGGAAGACGTTGTTCTTGATATGGTCAACGTTGAGGAAAAGAAGTACATGGAAACCTTAGAGAGGGGAAGCGGACTAGTCAAGAGAGAAATAGAGAAGCTTAAGAAGCAGGGCATCAATGAGCTCCCATTGGAGAAGCTCCTCCTCTTCTATGAGAGCCATGGTTTGACCCCTGAAATAGTTAAAGAGATTGCGGAGAAAGAAGGCATGAAAGTCAAGGTCCCAGATAACTTTTACAGCTTAATTGCCAAAGAGGCTGAAAAGACTGCCAAAAAAGAAGAGGAGAAGAGAATAGTGGACTTTGAGCTTGTTCAAGACTTGCCAGATACGAGAACCCTCTACTATGAGGATCCCTTCATGAAGGAATTCGATGCAAGGGTTCTTAGGGTGATAGATGACTGGGTGATTTTAGACCAGACAGCGTTTTACCCCGAGGGCGGAGGTCAGCCGTGTGATTTGGGCGAGCTCAACGGAATTAAAGTGCTCGATGTCCAGAAAGTTGGCAAAGTAATTCTCCATAAGGTGGAGAAGCCTGAGGCTTTCAAAGAAGGTGACAGCGTTCACGGAAAAATTGACTGGGAGAGGAGAATACAGCACATGAGACACCACACCGGTACTCACGTCCTTATGGGGGCCCTTGTTAGAGTCCTTGGAAAACACGTCTGGCAAGCTGGCTCCCAATTAAGCGCCGACTGGGCTAGATTAGATATAGCTCACTACAAGCGCATCAGCGAAGAGGAGCTTAAGGAGATAGAGCTCTTAGCTAACAGGGTTGTAATGGAGGACAGGGAGGTAAAATGGGAATGGTTGCCGAGAACTGAGGCAGAGCAAAAGTATGGTTTTAGGCTTTACCAGGGTGGAGTTGTGCCAGGAAGGGTAATTAGAGTGCTTAACATCAAAGACTGGGATGTGCAGGCGTGTGGTGGTACACACTTACCAAGAACGGGCTTGGTAGGCCCAATAAAGATACTTAGGACGGAAAGAATACAGGATGGAGTTGAGAGAATCATATTTACATGTGGCGAGGCAACTATCAAGGAATGGCAGAAGGAAAGGGAGATATTAAGCAGAACAAGTGAAGTATTTAGAGTACCTCCAGAGAAGCTGCCAGAAACTGCGGAGAAGTTCTTCGAAGAGTGGAAGCAGGCGAGAAAAGAAGTTGAAAGGCTTAACAAGGAGCTTGCAAAGCTTTTAATCTATGAGCTCGAGAGCAAAGTTGAAAAGATAGGGGAGATTGAGTTCATTGGAGCAGTGGTTGAAGGAGAGATAGAACACTTGAGAGAAGCGGCACTCGAACTCAAGAAACCAAAGAGAGTTGTTGCTTTGATAAGTGAAGACAGCAAAGCCGTTGTGATCAGCGTTGGTGATGAACTGCCACACAAAGCCGGCGATTTGGTAAAGACAATCACGAAGATTGCGGGTGGAGGCGGCGGAGGTAAGAAAGACCTTGCCCAAGGAAAGATAAAGAACGTCCTAAAGGCTAAGGAAGCTCTAGAGGAGCTCAAAAAGGCTCTCTAATCTTTTAAATTTTTGGAGGGTTTGGGATTAGAATAAAAGCACTCACTGAGGAATTAAGTAAAATTGCTGGAGAAATGGGTTTTAAAGCCCTTAAGGAGTTCTCCACAATTGATAATGCAAGAATAGATTTGGCGATTCTGAGAGGGGACGAAAAAATTCTGGCAATTGAGTTTGAGAGCTCCTACAAATGGATAAAGCAGAGGATCCTCTACAATGGGATAAAGGCTAAGCGAGCTGGCTTTAAACACCTCTGGGTGGTTTACCCCTTTAGGAACGATCCTTTGAGAAAAAGCTGGGTTGAGGAGTATCTCAAGGAGCTCGGTGTTGAGGTGGAGATTGTCTCTCCAGAGGGCATTGGGAAAAAGTTCAGGGAGTTTTTGAGTTTGATTTAGGTTTTGTGAGAGATTGCTATTTAGGAAGTTATCCTCGATGGAGCAAGCATTCTTTGATTCGTCCATAAAAAATGCATTATGAAGGGGCGATCGAAGTTGCTTACTCCCTCTTTCTGAACCTAGCCGTTATTGTTTCGTTGGTTCTCCAGAATGGTAGTTTGCTGGCTTTGATTTCGATTTTTGCGGAACCCTTATTGAGAACGACCTCTTTTGCTAGCTCACTTGGTAGCTGGAACTGGATGTATATCTCTTCAGGGAGTTCGTCTTTCTTGACCGTGATCTTGAACTTATCGGTCCCATTTATGTTCTCATCGCCATAGCGTACGAGGTATGATGTGCCTTCAGGAAAAATGATCTCGAGGTTAAAGTTGTCAACGTAGGGGGTGATCTTCAGCCCGAAGAGAGCGGTTCCGTCTGAGGTTATGTATGTCACGCTTTCATTATTTGTATAGAAAACGTCTATGTAGGAGAAGCTTGCGGGTGGTAGCTCTGCTGTATTGACTGCGTATGCTAGGAGGCTGAGTGTTATGAGGGTAAGCACAAGCATCGTTTTGTTCATTTTTTCACCCCAGGGGATTGTGTGGGATGGCTATATAACATTTCTCTTATAATCCTGTCGGCTCGTCTATAAAGAAAACGCTCACCCCAAATTTCTCCTCCAGCAAGGGCATTAGTGCTTTAACACCAAGGGTTTCTGTGGCGTAATGTCCTGCTGCTATAACATTTAGCTTTCCTTCCTTGGCTGTGTGATAGTCGTCGTGCAGAAATTCGCCTGTTATGAAAAGGTCAACGCCTTTTTCTATCGCCTCCGGTATGGCAAACCCTCCCCTGCCGCTAACGACAGCGACATGTTTTATTTCCTCGACCCCGAATTCATAGCCTTTTACATAGTCAGTTTTCAGCTTTTCCACGAGTATCTGGGCAACCAGAGGCAATGGTTTTGGCTCTTGAAACTCTCCCAGGTATCCAATTTTTATGCCATTATATCCTCCGAAAGGCTCCTTTGGCTCCAAACCTAAGAGTTTCAACAGCTGTGCGTTGTTTCCTACCTCAGGATGAACGTCAAGGGGCAGATGGGCGGCGTAGAGGTTTATCTCGTTTTCGAGGAGAAACTTAAGCCTTTTTTGTACAAGCCCTCTGACGTACTCTATTCCTCCCCATATTAGGCCGTGGTGCACTATCAGCATGTCTGCTCCTAAAGCCTTGGCTTTGACAAAGGTGTCCATGCAGGCATCAACTGCAAAAGCTACTCTCTCTACTTCCTCTTTTCCTTCAACCTGCAATCCATTTCGGGATTTGTCAGGAAAAGAGCCTATGCTCAGGTACTCGTCAAGGAACGCAACAATCTCCGCTCTGCTTACCATCTTGTTCACCTTTTAATAGTTGCTTTTCTTGTGTTTAAATGTTTTTCATGGGCTTAGGCACTTGCCTAAAAATGTGCCAACTGTAGTCGAAAGTTTTAAATAGAAACGATGTAAAAGTTGCTATTTGGTGAAATCACCATGAGTAAGGTAAAGCAAAATCTATACGAAATTTTTGGGGAAGTTATAGCAGAACACGATTTTATAAAAGCATTCCTAATAACAAGCGCATTGGCATTTCTAATGTACTTTAGCGCTCCACAGATAGTTCGTATGATTGGGAGGGAAGATTTGTTGAATGCCCTAAGAGTAACGTTAGGTGCCTTCGGAGCATTTTTGGGATTTATAGTATCAACGGCAACAATTGAACCAAAAAGGGTTGTGGAGGAGGAGTAAAATGGACATTGCAACTCTCTTAATCCAAGCCACACTTTTGACGGCGTTTTCCGTGTTGTTGTATATAATAATTGGAATGATCCCTGGAACCGATGAGACTGCTACAATTGCTCCAATAACCTTGGCGTTTTTGGCAGCGGGATTTGATCCATTGCTTGTTCTCGCGTGGTTTATGGGGACAATAGTAGCATTTAAAGCTGCAGATGCGGTTCCTACAGCACTTGCGGCAATTCCCGGAGGAGTTATGGCAGTACCGCAGGTTCCGGATGCATTGGTAGCAAGAAAACATGGGTACTCGGAGATCCTTCTGAGAAAAGGTATAACTGCTAGTATTATTGGAACAATAGTTGCTATAGCAATAACGTTGCCCCTGTCCTTCTATTTGGCGCCTCTTGGAGAATTACTTAAAAATCCTACCGGACCTTTAGGCTGGCCTGGTTGGGTGTATTTGATCGTCGCGGGAATACTCCTGCTAGCAGTGATGTCAAAGGCAAAGGTGCTTGCGTTGTTGGCCATATTTCCCTTTGCAATGCTTGTTCAAGGTCTTAGGGGACTGTACGGACAGTCAGCGTTTGTGAGCATTTTTCTGGCGATTACAATCGGCCCAATACTCTACGAGCTCTTAACCTTAATCTCACCGAATAACCACCATCTAAGGCGGCAAGATTATGCACGGATTAAGCTGGTAAAAACTGGAAAGATATCTTTAAACCCCCTGCATCACCTTACCAGGGTGGAAGTCATGCTTTCTTCTGCCTTGGCAGGGTTAAGTGGTATCCTGGCAACTTTTATGAGCCCTGTAGGATTAACAGTCCTGTTTGGGGACTTGATAAAAGAGAGCCAAAAAGATGAACTTAAAGGTTCTCTCATGGCATATGCAGTGAGAGATGCCATAAAGAACGCCACTTATATTGGGGGAACCCTTATACCACTCATTGCATTGGGAGTGCCTACAGGGCCCATGTCCGCAGGGCCGGCACATCCATTCTTTGCTGAGCTTGCATCGTTTGGAGGAGCTACACCGAGGGAAGTCTTGCTCCAGAGGTACTCAACTTCGACCATAATGCTTGTAACAGTTTACGCGACTATATTCGCTGCACTCCTTGCGTACTTCATACTGATTAAGTACTCAAAGCAGCTAACCAGATTTGTCTTTAAAAAAGTGCCCGCAGAGGCACTGTATGCTACGTTCCTAGCAATAGTGCTTGTATTGGCATACAATGATGCTGGAATCGCAGGAATCTTTGGCTCAATCCTAGTTGGTCTTATTTCAGCCACATTCGTTAGAAACGGCGTTTCAATAGGAATACTCTTCATGATACTGGTTGCTGCCCCCTATCTTGTGGGGCTGTTATTCTGATTTTTATTTTTCCAATTTTAGGTCTATCTTCAAGAACATTAAATCGGATGTGATGTTAAGACTTTTAAATGACAGTTCACTTCTATGAACGTGATGAGAATGGAAGAAAAATATAGAAAAGCCTGCGAGGAAATTGCAAGGGCGATAATTTCGGGTGAGATTAGGGACAGGAGAGAACTAAATAGGTTTAAGGTTAAAATCGCCGCGAAGTACCACCTTTCAAAGATTCCCACTAATTCAGACGTGCTTAGAGTGATGAGCAAAGAAGATAGGGAGAAGTTCAAGGACTTCCTCAAGAAGAAGCCTACTAGGACAATTAGCGGTGTTGCTGTTGTTGCAATGATGACAAAGCCGTTTCCGTGCCCGCACGGCAGGTGTATTTACTGCCCTGGGGGCCCAAGCGAGGGCTCTCCCCAAAGCTACACTGGAAAAGAGCCATCTGCTTTAAGAGCTCTTCAGAACGTTTATCATCCCTATCTCATAATGATGAACCGTTTGAAGCAGCTCTATGATATCGGCCACGACATAGACAAAGTTGAGGTTATTATACAGGGAGGAACTTTCCCCGCTGTGGATTTGGATTACCAGGAGTGGTTCATAAAAGAGGCCTTCAAAGCCATGAACGATTTCCCTTACTTCAAGGACATTGAGAACCTTGAAGAGAAAATTAGAAAGGCTGTTCTTTTTGGCGAGGTTGACGAAGACCCCCTCTTCAAAAAAGCTTGGGAGAGAACACACAGGAAGCCGTACTATTATCTCGAGGAAGAGCAGAGGAAGAACGAGAAGGCAAAGGTCAGAATGGTGGGGCTAACTCTTGAAACAAGGCCCGATTGGGCCATGGAAAAGCAAATCGATAGAATGCTCAAGCTAGGCACCACGAGAGTTGAGCTTGGAGTTCAAACGGTGTTCAACTTCATCTATGAGAGGGTGAAGAGGGGACACACCGTTGAGGATACTGTGAGGGCTACCCAGCTCCTTAAGGATGCAGGTCTTAAGATAAACTACCACATGATGCCGGGTCTTCCGGGAAGTAACTTTGAAAGGGACTTAAAGGCCTTCCAAATAATCTTTGAAGACGAACGCTTCAGGCCGGATATGCTCAAAATTTATCCCACCCTGGTCACGAAGGACACGCTCCTTTACAAGTGGTACAAGGAAGGAAAATACAGGCCTTACACGACTGAAGAAGCCGTTGAACTGCTAGTTGAAGTTTACAAGATACTGCCAAAGTGGGTCAGAGTAATGAGAATACAGAGGGATATCCCAGTTCAGCTTGTTGAAGCTGGAGTAAAACACTCCAATTTAGGCCAGTTGGTGTTCAATGAGCTCATAAAGAGGGGCATAAGGCCGAGAGAGATTCGCTTCAGGGAAGTTGGGCATCAGATGCAGAAGTTTGGAGTTCAGCCCGAGGTTGAGCACATTAAGCTGCTGAGAGAGGATTATAAGGCAAGCGAAGGCCACGAGATATTCTTGAGCTTTGAGGATGTGAAGAACGACATTCTCATCGGCTTCATCAGACTTAGAATCCCAAGTGAAAAAGCCCACAGAAAGGAGATAAACTGCTGTCCATCTGCTATAGTTAGGGAGCTCCACGTCTACGGCCCTTTGGTTCCAATAGGTGGAAAACCGAAGTATGAATGGCAGCACAGAGGCTATGGAAGGGAGCTTTTGGCTGAGGCGGAAAGAATAGCGAAGGAAGAGTTCGACGTAAAGAAGATGCTCATCATAAGCGGCGTTGGCGTTAGGGAATACTACAGAAAGTTCGGCTATAGAAAGGACGGCCCATATGTGAGCAAAAGACTTGACAAGAAAGGATATGCCAACTTTGTTAAGAGCAGGGAGTTTGATGCCCACTTGAACACCTGAACTAAGGTGGTGCACTTAATCGGCCTTTATTTTTTGTTAAGTGAACTGCCCCGCCCTTACGGAGGGTCTTCCCCCCGAAGAAGATAAAAAGACGAGAAAACTCAAATTAACCCTTCGGCCTTTGCGGCCTCTTCTGGATCCTCATTTCTGTGGATTACCCTTAAAAGTGCTTTAATCATCGGTTCTGGATTTTCTCTCTGGAATATATTTCTTCCAACTACTGCTCCGCTTCCTCCAGCTTCAATAACTTCCCAGACAAGCTTTAGGAAGTCAAGAGGATTGTCTGTTTTTGCTCCACCACTCAGAAGAACTGGAACGCCTGAAGCAGCGTCGACAACTCTGGCAAATGTTTCCCTTGACCCGGTCCAGTAGGTTTTAATCATGTCTGCCCCCATTTCTGCGGCGGCCCTTGCTCCGTACATGACCACTCTGTAGTCCTCCTTCTTGCCGTATTTTTCATTGATATAAGGCCCTCTTGGATAGGCAAACTGCACGACCGGATAACCTAAATCGTGGGCGTAGCTCGCTATTTCTGCAAACTGTCTCATCATTGCACCTTCATATGGGCTGCCCCAGTAGACGGTTGCCGCTACAGCATCGGCGCCAAGTTTAATTGCGTCCTCAACAAACCCGAGCTGGTCTTGCATAAGCCACTCTTCCTTTGGTCTGAGCTCTGTTTTGCTGGTGAGCTTTACCATCAAACCGACATCTTTACCGACAAGTTCTTCCCCGGCTATTCTCGCTATCCCTGGGAGCATCATCACGCCGTCTACTCCAGCCCTAACAACTTTTCTAATTATGACTCTTGGATTGATGTGTTCCCAGTGTTCTTCGAAATCCATTGGGCCGTGCTCAAACCCGTGATCCATTGCAAAAATCAAAGCCCTCCCATTCCTTCTAAAAAATCTCCTAAGTCTTCTCTTAATCCCAATGTTGTTGTATGCCTCCACACTACTCACCTCTAGTGATACATTGCTGACAAATAATTTAAACTTATCGTTAAAACTAAATACTTCAATTGTCGAAATTCATTTCGGTGAAACAAAAATGTTCGGACTCAACACTAAGATCATTGGAAGGAGGGTGATATACTTTCAGGAGATAGATTCAACCAATGAATATGCTAAACGGATAGCCCTCAATGAGGAAGAGGGAACCATAATAGTGGCTGACACTCAAAACAGCGGCTATGGTAGGAACTCCAGAATCTGGGCATCCCCTAAAGGCGGGCTGTGGATGAGTGTGATATTAAAACCAAAAACTACACCGGAACACATAGTTAAAACTGTTTTTCTCGGAGCAGTAGCCGTTGTTGAAACCCTGGAGCGATTTGGAATAGATGCAAGGATAAAATGGCCTAACGATGTCCTTGTAAACGAAAAAAAGATATGTGGTATCTTAACCGAAGGGAGCTTTTCGGAGAAGGAGGTTTACTACATTATCTTGGGCATAGGATTAAACGTCAACAACCCAATCCCAGAGGAACTTGTGGGCATCTCAACATCAATAAGCAAAGTTTTAGGAGTGCGGATTCCCACAGAAGAGGTGTTTAAAATCCTTGTGGAGCGGTTGGAGCACTGGTATGGAGAGTTCCTCAAGGGAAATGACGAGAAGATACTCCAAAAATGGAGGGAGAAGGCACTCTTAGGCAGAAATGTCAAAATAATAATGGAAGATAAGGAGATTGGAGGAAAGGCTCTGGATATTGATGAACTCGGTGCATTAATCTTGGAGCTTGAGGACGGGAGAAGAGAGAAAATTCTCTATGGAGATGTATCATTGAGGTTTGAATAGTCTTTTCTTTTTTGCATTCTTTTAGAAAAACAAAAAAGGTTATATATCCCAGCACGTACAAAACAAATGTACAAAATCTATCAGCAATGGACCAAGATGTAATCTCAATTTCCGGGGGGGTGAACTCAGTGGGCTGTTTCATAGGTAGTGATAAATGGAACTTTTGAATTCTTTTGTTTTCCGTAATTTTTAAATAGTCTCTAATTATACTTCCTTGTGGTGAAGCAGTTCCCAGAATGTGGGGTTTGTCAAGCCCGAATGGGGACTGTCGAGAGCCTTGAAGATGTGGGGAGTCTCCGTTCCCCCCGAAAGCCAGCCAATGAAGACGGGAGGCTGGAAGCCTACCCGTTATGAAATTAACACTCTACACACACTTTACGGGTAGGCAGAACGGTTGTTAACAATTTTGAGAAAGATATTTATTAGGTTGTTAAGAAGGTATCTTGAATACTCAATTTTAAGAAAGATATTTATTGGATTGATCTTAGGTGCAATTTACGGGTTGGTAGTGGGGTCTAGTGGGCACCCTGAAGCAGCGACTGCAATAAAACCCCTCGGTGACCTCTTTGTTAGACTCTTGAAAATGCTAGTGATGCCAATCGTTTTAGCCTCATTGGTCGTCGGTGCCGCGAGCATAAGTCCAGCGAGGCTTGGAAGGGTAGGTATAAAGATAGTGCTGTACTATATGGTAACATCAGCCTTCGCAGTCTTTATAGGGCTCTTAATGGCAAACATCTTCAAGCCAGGCATTGGGCTTGAGCTCGGTGCAGGGGAAGGAAAGGCAATAGAGGCGCAGGCTCCGTCCCTCGTGCAGACTCTCCTAAACATCGTGCCCACGAATCCTTTTGCAGCCCTTGCAAATGGTGATGTCTTGCCAACAATATTCTTCGCCATTGTCCTGGGAATATCCCTCAGCTACCTTATGAACAGCGAAAACGAGAGGATCAAAAACTCAGCAACAACCCTTTACAATGCCTTCGATGGACTGGCAGAAGCTATGTACAAAATCGTTAGGGGAGTAATGCAGTATGCACCAATAGGTGTTTTTGCGTTGATAGCCTACGTTCTAGCAACCCAAGGGGTAAAAGTTGTTGGGCCTCTGGCAAAAGTTACAGTGGCGGTTTACCTTGGTCTGGTAATTCAAATAGTGTTCGTCTATGGACTACTCCTTAAGGTCTTTGGCCTAGACTTGGTCAAGTTCCTAAATAAAGCTAAGGATGCAATGATCACTGCATTCGTCACAAGGAGCTCAAGCGGTACTTTACCGGTAACAATGCGTGTTGCAGAGGAAAACCTGGGAGTTTCAAAGAGCATTTACTCATTTACACTTCCATTGGGTGCTACGATCAACATGGACGGTACCGCTTTATACCAGGGTGTTTGTGCGATGTTCATTGCCAATGCGATCGGACAGCCCTTGCCATTCACCCAGCAGCTTGTAATAGTGATCACAGCAGTTTTGGCTTCAATTGGAACCGCAGGTGTGCCTGGAGCTGGGGCTATAATGCTCGCAATGGTCCTGGAAAGCGTTGGATTGCCGCTAGAGCCCGGAAGTGCGGTGGCTTTAGCTTATGCAATGATACTCGGAATTGACGCCATCCTCGATATGGGCAGAACAATGGTCAACGTTACCGGCGACTTGGCAGGAACAACAATAGTTGCAAAAACTGAAGGAGAACTCGACGAAAGTAAGTGGTGATTTTTCTTTTCACTCTCTTTTTCAGCGTTATCGATACTGTTAGGATAAGCTGTGGGGTGTCAGGTTTAAGTTACTGGCAGTACTTT
>ERZ1673961.202-NODE-202-length-29580-cov-164.646097_pt1 | contig 29580 bp, 25 predicted proteins | sample MGYA00580189_ERZ1673961 | MGnify/ENA primary metagenome ERZ1673961 (study PRJEB41334, sample SAMN05608105) | rock metagenome | biome: terrestrial subsurface; feature: shale formation; material: shale | place: USA: Pennsylvania ... | reverse complement strand
GTAATCCCAGCAGTAGACGGTCACGATTCTGAAGCGATCAACGCAGCAATCGAAGCGGCGAAAGCGGATCCTCGCCCTACACTTATCTGTACTAAGACAATCATCGGTTTTGGTTCACCAAACAAGTCTGGTTCACACGATTGTCACGGTGCACCACTAGGTGCAGAAGAAATCGCAGCAACACGCAAAGAACTAGGTTGGGAGCACGGTCCTTTTGAAATTCCGCAAGAAGTCTACGCAGAATGGTCAGCGAAAGAAACAGGCGCAGCTAAGGAAGCAGCGTGGAACGAGAAATTTGCAGCTTATGAAGCAGCGTACCCTGAGCTGGCAGCTGAATTTAAACGCCGCGTAAACGGTGAGCTTCCTGCACAGTGGGAAGAGAAAGCAAGCCAAATCATTGCCGATCTTCAAGCAAACCCAGCAAACATTGCATCACGTAAAGCATCTCAAAACGCTCTAGAGGCATTTGGTGCTCTACTACCTGAGTTCATGGGCGGCTCTGCTGACCTAGCGCCTTCTAACCTAACCATGTGGTCTGGTTCTAAGTCTCTAGAAGCAAGTGACTTCTCTGGTAACTACATCCACTACGGTGTACGTGAATTCGGTATGACGGCGATCATGAACGGTATTGCGCTACACGGTGGTTTCGTTCCTTACGGCGCGACATTCCTAATGTTCATGGAATACGCTCGTAACGCAATGCGTATGGCGGCTCTGATGAAGATTCAGAACATCCAAGTATACACGCACGATTCTATCGGTCTTGGCGAAGATGGCCCAACTCACCAACCGGTTGAGCAAATGGCATCGCTACGTCTAACGCCAAACATGAGCACATGGCGTCCATGTGACCAAGTTGAATCAGCAGTGGCTTGGAAACTAGCGATTGAACGTAAAGATGCACCAACTGCGCTTATCTTCTCTCGTCAGAACCTAGCGCAACAAGAGCGTGATGCTGAGCAAGTTGCGGACATCGCGAAAGGTGGTTACATCCTGAAAGATTGCGAAGGCAAGCCAGAGCTAATCCTTATCGCAACAGGTTCTGAAGTTGAGCTAGCAGTAGAAGCTGCGACTCAACTAACAGCAGAAGGTAAGAAAGTACGCGTGGTTTCAATGCCATCAACAGATGCATTCGACAAACAAGACGCCGCTTACCGTGAAGCCGTTCTACCATCAGACGTAACAGCTCGTATCGCTATCGAAGCAGGTATCGCTGACTTCTGGTACAAGTACGTAGGCTTCGACGGTCGCATCATCGGTATGACTTCATTCGGTGAATCTGCACCTGCTGGTGAACTGTTCAAAATGTTCGGTTTCACTACGGAAAACGTAGTAAATACAGCAAAAGAACTACTAGCGTAATTGCAGTAAAAAGATAATCAGTTTTCTCTATTGCGAATGTGAAAACTGAAAAGCCCCGCCAGCAATGGCGGGGCTTTCTTTTATCTGGCCCCTATTTGTGTAAACACAGCCAGAAAGTGAACACAACGACTTTCGTTACGGCTATTTGTCTTCAAATCGAAGCGCGAGCTGATAGAAATCTTGTACTTGCTCTTTCAACTGACGGCTGTTTTGCTCTACGGAGTGCGTTGCTGCCAAGTTTTGCTCTGCCGTAGAAGCAATAGAGTGAATATGCTGATTTACATCGCTGGATAGCTTCAGCTGGTTATTCGCCGCTTCCGCCACATCGACCATCAACCCACTCATGCTTTGCATCATCTGTTCAACCTCAGACAAACGAAGCGCGCTTTGTTCGGCAACCTGAGAACATGTATCCGTTTGCTCTTTGTTTGCCAGAATGTCTTTTTGCCAACTTTGTATCGTCGCCAACATAGCAGAGATAGACGCTTGGATTTGTTCAGTTGCATTGGATGTGCGACCAGAGAGCGCGCGCACCTCATCGGCAACAACAGCAAAACCACGACCTTGCTCACCCGCCCTCGCCGCTTCAATTGCCGCGTTAAGTGCCAGTAAATTGGTTTGTTCTGCGATCCCACCAATCTCTTCCATCAAATGATTCACTTTCTGCGCCTGATCACTCAGTTGATACGTCGTTTCCGTCGCTTTTTCAGCTTGAAGGCTCAACTGCGTTAGATTGGTGTGCGTTTGATCGATGGTTTCCTTCGCCATCAAGCATGACTTCAAGGTGTCATCAATTAGCATATGGGCATCATTGGTGCTAGAAGAGACTGAATTCGCCGAAGACTCCACCTCTTGAGTCGCATCACGTACGCGATGAATATCGGTGTTTTGCTGATTTAATGCAGCCGAAACTTCTGCTGTGGTTTGGCTCAACTCTTCAGCACAATGCTGCAACGGCAATGCGGAGTCTGTCATTCTTCCTAACACGGTTCGAATTCTTGCGGATAGCATTTTGATATGGAAATCGGCAATCGAAAATGCCGTATTACCGGAATAGATCAAGCGACTCACGCTGTCGTATTGCTTTTGTAACTTTTTCAGTTGTTGAGGCGTATCAATTAATTCTTGGCGGAATAACAACGCTAGAACACTCGCAGGTAGTGCACTTGCAAGCCAAGCTAATGGACCTTCAATAGACAATGCATATGCGGCTGCAGGTGCGGTCAATGCGCCAAGTAGAATCGCATAGCGAATGGTTTCATTGAGTTTCAACGACCAAGTACGACCTGACTTCTCGGCGGCGCGCATACTCTTGTAGGCTTTCGTGGCTATATCAACCCACTCTCGCTTTGGCTTCACGCGCACAGATTGATAACCAACAACGTGGTTATTTTCATAAATAGGGGTGACATAGGCATCAACCCAATAGTAACCGCCCGACTTAGTGGCATTCTTAACCATGCCGCGCCAGGCTTTGCCTTGCTTAAGACGTGCCCACATATCGCCGAAAGCGGCTTTAGGCATGTCATTGTGGCGAACGATATTGTGGTTCTGACCGACGAGTTCTTCGTGAGTGTACTCAGCAACACGGCAAAAGGCTTCGTTACAATACGTAATAACACCTTGTAGGTTCGTTGTTGAGACGAGTTCCTCAGACTCCCTCACGAGAGTTTCTTGAGCTTTATGAGAAATATTGGCTGACATAGACGAAACTTCTGTAGTTTTTATTGATTTTCGGCAAGATATATACAGGATTTTTATTTTTATTACAAAAAGTTAGATAAAAAGTCTTATCAAATCGACATTTTTAGTGTGGGAATTCACATTATCAATAAAAATATAAAGAAGAAGTTGTGGAGTTGAGCTAATAAACAAAACCCGACACGTTATGCCGGGCTATGTATAGAAGATCTAATCAAGCAGTTTGGGATTCCGTTTCTTTGTTCGTTTTCAAAGCAAACATCACGATGACGAGTAACACAAAAGGAAGAACGTACAAATTAAGGTTTTGCCAACCTACGGTGGATTCAAGCCAGCCAGATAGTAATGCAGTGATAGTGACACAACTGAACACGAAGAATTCATTAAATGCTTGAGCCTTGCTCCTGTTTTTCGCTTCATAGCTTTGACTAAATAACCCAGTTGCCGCGATAAACATAAAGTTCCAACCAACGCCTAACAGAACTAAAGCAAGACTAAAGTGCCAAATGGACACTCCGTGTATGTTAATTCCAATACAAGCAACAAATAGCAATCCACCGGCTAAAATCATATTCTTCGCGCCAAACCGCTCTATCAAGCGTCCCGTGACAAACGCCGGTGCAAACATGCCCAGCACATGCCATTCGATCACTCCTGCCGCTTTGTCAAAATCAAAGCCACAACCAATCATCGCCAGAGGCGTTGCTGTCATTAAAATGTTCATTACCGCATACGCAACCATTGCGGCGATAACCGCTAGCATGAAATTAGGTCGACGGATAATGTGCCCCACTTTATCCGCTTTAGTATGTAGAACTTGCGTGTGTGCTGGTGGAAAACGAATCGTTTGCAGCACGATCAACGCAGTTATATAAAGTCCAATAAGCACGGCAAAAGCACTAATGTACAAACCATCATCTGACCATTGCTGTGAATACACCGCCAAATTAGGGCCAAGTATCGCCGCTAGTACCCCTCCCGCCATAGATATCGAAATCGCCCTGTGTCTTGCCGACTCTTCACACACTTCAATAGCAGCAAATCTGTATAGCGTTCCGAAGCCAATACCAACACCGAGCAAAAAGGTAGAAACACAGAACAGATAGAAGTTCTGTTGACTTAACGCATACGTCGCTAGGCTGGCACCCAAAATGCCAATAACATTACCGAGACTAAACCCAAGGCGACGTCCCAACTTGCCCATAATTAGTGACGCAGGGATCGTCGCAGCCATCAGTCCTAAAAATTGCAGCGCAACGGGCAACGTAATAAAGCTTGATGACGGCGCAAGTGTTTTGCCAATAAGGGCAATAACAGATATGAGTAAAATATTCCCTGTCATTAATAGGGCTTGGCAAAGGGATAATAGCCATACATTACGATTCAATTCCAAATTCCTTTTGGTTACAGCGCATACAGATAACATATAGGAAAGCAGAAACAATAGAAAGAGATGCGAGTAATTCTCAATAAAAAAGAGCCAGAAGCACAATGCCTCTGGCTCTTTAAAAAAGTTCTTTCTGTTGAGCTTATTTGTTACGGCGCGCTTTTACTGCATCTGAAAGCTGACGAAGTACGGTTTCCGTATCTTCCCAACCGATACATGCATCGGTAATCGACTGACCATAAGTGGCCGCTTTACCATCCACTAAGTCTTGGCGACCTTCAACTAAATGAGACTCAATCATCACACCAAAAATTGCTTCTTCGCCACCAGCGATTTGCTCTGATACGTCATCAGATACCAACATTTGACGTTTGAACTGCTTCGAGCTGTTAGCGTGGCTAAAATCAATCATCACTTTTTTCGGTAGCCCAGCGCCATCTAACTCATCTTTAATTTGAGCAACATGCGCTGCACTGTAGTTTGGCTCTTTACCACCACGGAGAATGATATGGCAATCAGGATTGCCAGCGGTTTCTACGATCGCAGAATGACCGTATTTTGTTACTGATAAGAAGTGGTGAGAAGCACTTGCAGAACGAATCGCATCGCTCGCGATCTTAATGTTCCCGTCTGTACCATTTTTAAACCCAACAGGACAAGAAAGACCAGAAGCAAGCTCACGGTGAACCTGAGATTCTGTCGTACGAGCACCGATAGCACCCCAACTGATCAGATCCGCCACGTACTGGGGCGTGATCATATCTAAGAACTCACTCGCGGTCGGCAAGCCCATATCGGTAAGATCAAGAAGAAGCTTACGTCCAATACGCAGACCATCATTCAGCTTGTAGGTATCATTTAGGTAAGGGTCGTTGATCAGACCTTTCCATCCTACCGTTGTACGCGGTTTCTCAAAATAAACTCGCATCACAACTTCTAGTTGTTCACCAAGTTCATCACGTAATACTTTTAGCTTTTTACCATATTCAACCGCAGCAGCAGGATCGTGAATGGAACACGGGCCAACAATTACAAGCAATCGGTCATCTTTTCCTTCAAGAATATTGTGAATGGCATTACGGCAATCAAAAGTGGTCGAAGAAGCGGTTTCAGTCGCTGGGAACTTCTCTAATACTGCTACAGGTGGCAATAACTCTTTTACTCTATTTATTCTTACATCATCAGTTTGAAACATTACTTCTACTTCCTGGTTTTTATTTCCGACCCAATTTTTTGCCAACTGAACTCATTGCAACATTGTTCACAAAGCGAGCAGCATCAAGGGCTCTGGTCATTTTCTGTCTAGCGTTTAAGTAACTTATCGGCTTAGGCGTAGACTTGCAATCAGTTTTTGCAAATAAATGCAAATAAAAACCACCTGTTAACCACCGCGCACAATGTAAAATAAAGTTTACGAAAAAAAGTTCAAAATAATCATCAATTTTCTTATGACCCTAAAAATCTTTACTACAATGTAAGAAATATCAGAAGTTTGTGAGGTGTTATTGGTTAGTAAATGTTGATCAAGTTCAAAGATATTGTTGCTTGATATGAAATGATTAGAATATTAAACTAATTTCTTATAAACGCTGGTTTTTTCTAATTTTTTGATAAAACGAAGTAGAAGTTAATATGCAATCAATACAAGGAAACATTATGAACAAAGTAGCAATTGCAGTAGCAGCAGTGGTAGCTGGTAGTAGCGCGCTTTTAAACTCTGCTCAAGCTGAAATGTATATCGGGGGCAAAGTAGGCATGACTACACTTGACGATGCTTGCTATCTAAATAGCCCTTGTGATGATGAAGCTTTTGGTGCTGGACTACATATCGGTTATGACTTCACCGATATCATCGGGCTAGAGTATGGTGTCGACTTCTTAGGCGATTACAAAGCTAACTTTAAGTCAGGGGCTAATACAGTTAATACGATCGACGGCAATTTAACGGCTTTAACTCTCGCACCTAAATTTAACTGGCACTTGAACGAATCTTGGAACTTATTCGCTAAGATCGGTGGTGCTTACATGATGTCTGATGACGAAAAAGATTTCGTTCCAACTGGCTCGCTAGGTGCTGAATACACTATCGACAGAAACTGGAGCGTACGCGCAGAATATCAACGCTATCAAGACCTGTCTGATGACGTATGGGACGACATGGACGCTAACTTCTTCGGTATCGGCTTTAACTACAAATTTGCGGCTGCGCCAGTGGTTGCGGCAGTTGTAACAGAAGAAGTGGTTGAGCCAGATCCAGAACCAGTGATGATGAGCAAAGTGCACAAAGAAGAGTACGGTACAGGTACGTTTGAATTCGACAGTGCTAAGCTAACAGACTCTGTTTCGGAGCGTCTAGACAACTTCGTATCATTCTTGAACGAATACCCTCAAGCTCAAGTAGAGATCACTGGCTACACGGATAGCTCTGGTCCTGCGACTTACAACCAAAAACTGTCTGAGCGTCGTGCTCAATCTGTTGCGGATTACCTAACTGCTGCAGGCATTGACTCAGATCGTTTAACTGTGAAAGGCATGGGTGAAGAAAACCCAGTTGCTGACAACAGCACTCGTGAAGGTCGTGAGAAAAACCGTCGCGTAGAGGTTGTGGTTCCTTCGTTTGAATACCAAGAGCTAGTTCAACCTGAATAAACATTTATGATACTTTATCTATGATGTTGTAAAAGTTAATGGGGTGCGTTTGCACCCCATTTTGATCTCGCTTTATCGCTCTTTTTACTATGGTTTTGGAAAAAAGATTAACTCGTTATCTTGCACCATAACGCAATCCATACCCGCTGCATGCGCCGCTCGTTTACCTAGCTCGGTATCCTCGAATACAAGACATTGTGACGCTTCCAACCCAAGATGCTCGGCCGCCACCAAAAAGGTATCCGGAAAAGGCTTATGGTTCTCTACATCACTTGCTGTTACCACAACATCCAACTTGTCCAATAAACCGGAGTGGCTCAATAGGCGCATGGCACTTTCTCGTTGACTGCCAGTTCCGACCGCTATTTTCTTGTGGCCTAAATATTCTTCTAACACGATATTAGTGCACGGAATAACGTCCCCGTGCAGCTCCATAGCAGCGAACGTTTCCATTTTAAATGTAGCGACGGTTTTAGGATCTAATGAAAGCTCATGCACACGGTTTAGCTCCTCAACAATTTTAAAGCTCGGCATGCCCCCTAAACTGTGAAACCACTCCTGACAAAACGGAAAATCAAAGCGATCTGCGGTTGCTTGCCAAGCAGCCAAATGGGCTGGCATGGTATCTATTAAAGTACCATCCATATCAAATATGAATCCCTCATAGGGCCTAAAATCAATCGTGCTCATGTCTTTTCTTCTATTTGTACATCTGTGATGTTAATTTATCAGCTCTTTCAATCGTCCTTACCGGCATTTACTTATCATGCTCAAAATTTCGAACTCCGTCACAATTCAAGAGTGGGAAATTCAATTATCCCCAATTAGAGCTCAAGGAAATGGTGGCCAGAACGTTAACAAGGTAGCGTCCGCTATACATTTACGCTTTGATATCCGACATTCCAGCTTACCTGACTTCTACAAAGAACGATTACTTGCTCTTTCTGACAGTCGTATAACTAAAGATGGCGTGATCATCATCAAAGCGCAACAATTTCGCACGCAAGAACAAAATAAGGAAGACGCCCTGAATCGGCTTCAAGCTTTAATTAAAGCTGCCGCCTTACAGGAGAAGAAGCGTATTAAAACGAAACCAACCCGCGCTTCTCAACGCCGAAGACTTGATACCAAGAACAAGCATGGAGCGAAAAAGCAGCAACGTAAGAAAGTGCTGTATTAATGCATGTCGTTTTCTCGACATGTTAGTTGAACAACGTTTGCTAGCCCTTGGGAAATCTCATTGGATTTCTCTTTTTAGTTACTTATTCAGGAAACAACAATATGACTATTAGGCAAAAACTCTACTTCCTCGGAGTTATCGCCATTTTAGGCATCGTGGCCCTTTTGGGTACGTCATCCCATTTCGCCAATAAGAGCAATGAACTTAACCACGCCATCAAACTCGTTGGCGATCTAGAAATACGTTTACTCAACTTACGCAGAAACGAGAAAGATTTCTTACTGCGTAGTAATGACAAATACTTAAACAAATTTGATGCGAATGTTGATAAGTTTCTAAATACCGAAAAAGAGCTTGCGAGCATACTCACGAGCAATGAATTACCTTCCAGTCAACGATTCAAACAAGACCTTCTTGCATACCAAAAGGGCTTTCAGAATCTGGTCAGTGCTTACCAACGCTACGGACTTGATGCAAAGAGTGGCCTTCTTTCTGGTTACGAGCAAGCACTGTTAGAAGCCAAGCAACGCTCCGACCACCAGCAATTGCTGGCGTTGGTTCGTTTTGACTCTGCGGTCAAATCAGGTCAATTCAATAGTGATTTGCTTGTTGGGCTATATGCTCCGGAGCTCATCAAAACAGGTAAGCTAGTAGCGGCACAAAAACAAGTTGTAGGGGTCGCTTACGACCAAGGCCTACTTGGTGAAACTCGCGCATTATCTCATGCCGTAGAAGAGCAATTTGAAACCTTTTCGACAGCCCTTAGCTCTGCTGCTGCAAAGCGTGATGAACAAATGTCGACCATCAAGCAAGTCATTACTGCTCTGATCTTAGGTGTTATTTTCGCATTGATTTGGCAGATCTCTCGCTCAATCAATACACGAGTAAACAGCTTGCTTGGCACCATTCGAAGCATTAGCGAAACAAACAACATGGGACTGCGCTCTGACTTGAAAGGCAAAGATGAGCTATTTGATATCAGCCACCACCTCAATGATCTGTTGGATAAGCTTGAGCAGTTAATTAGTGGCACCCAAGAAAAATCTGCGCAGTTAACGGCCAGTACCGATAATATGCATCGTGAGCTAGAAGGAGTTATGGAGCAGTTCCATACTCAAACGGACCACACTGCATCGATGGCTACTGCGGTTCAGCAAATGGTGGCAACGATAGGCGAAATATCGGAAAGCACGTCGGTTGCGGTAGAGGGTGTACATCAAGCCGCGAATAATGCCGAACAAGGCCGAAGTGTTGTTGAAACTACTGTAACCAACATTGGTCAATTGACCAGTATTTTATCGAACAGTCAGCAGTCGATTGGCTCGTTGAACCAACATGTAGATAAAATTGGTGGTGCGGTGAACATCATCCAAGAAATTGCGGAACAAACTAACTTACTGGCTCTCAATGCAGCAATTGAAGCCGCGCGAGCGGGCGAACAAGGTCGTGGCTTCGCCGTTGTTGCCGATGAAGTACGTGCCCTAGCTAGCCGAACTCATCAATCTACCGAGGAAATCACGCGAGTTGTTGTTGATATTCAAGCTCAAATGTCGACGGTCGTGGCGGATATTGATCAATGTAACGATCAAGGACAACAAACGCTTAATGCCTCTGAAAAACTTGATTCTAGCCTGCAGCAGATCATCACTGACATGCATGCAATTCAAGGCAATTCGGAGCGCATTGCTTCTGCGATTGAAGAGCAAGGTATCGTGATGAACCAAGTTAGTGGCTCAATCACCGAGCTTAACGCGATATCTGAAAACAACATGCAATCCGCTCAGGAATGCTTGCACGAAGTGAACTCTGTTTCTGCTCAAGCTCATGATATGGACGAAGCCGTTGCACAATTTAAAACCGCGCTAAAATAACCTTCCCTACAAATAAAAAGCCCGAGGCAATCATTGCTTCGGGCTTTTTTTCGACTTTAACTTCGTGCTCTACTGTGCACAGCGGGTGTGATTACTCATCATCAAGAGGAACCAGCTTGGTGTTGCCGCCATGAACTTTCTCACGCTGTCTTTGCACCAGAGCGTAGAAGCCTGGGATCAAGAATGTACCTGCTAGAAGCACACACAATAGACCACCAATCAGCGACACGCCGAGCGAGTTTTGGCTCACGTGCCCTGCACCTGCGGCGAAGATCAGCGGGAAGATACCCAGGATAAACGACCAAGATGTCATATTCACAGCGCGGAAACGTAACGTGCCTCCTTTAACCGCTGCACTATCGATATCAGCATCTTTTTCTTCACGTTCTTGCTTGGCGAACTCCACAATCAAAATTGCGTTTTTCGCCGCCAAGGCTATGAGCAAGACAAGGCCAATTTGCGCATACAAGTTAAGCGGTGTCCCAGTCAGATTCAACGCCAAGAAGGAGCCTAACGTTGCTACTGGCACCACCAAAATGATGGCTAATGGAATACTCCAGCTCTCATATTGTGCCACCATGAACAAGTAAATGAAGATCAAAGCCAGTGCAAACGCATAAATGGCTTGGTTACCCGCAAGTACTTCCTGATAAGCCATACCTGTCCATTCGTACGTGTATCCCTGCGGGAGAACTTCAGCAGCAACGCGTTCCATTGCGGCAATCGCATCACCACTAGAGTAGCCCGGAGCTGGTTGGCCTTGAATGATAGCACTGCGGTACATGTTGTAACGCCATGCCACATCAGGCTCAAACACTTGCTCGTAGCTCACTAGCGTACTTAGCGGAACCATATCGCCGTTCGAAGAACGAACATGGAAACGCTCTAGATCTTCCATGCTGCTACGGTGCTGGCTATCAGCTTGCATGGTTACGCGGAAGTTCTTACCAAACATGGTGAAGTCATTCACATAAAGCGAACCTAAGTTGCCTTGCAAGGTTTGGAAAATAGACGACAGTGAAATACCCAACTGCTGTGCTTTCTCACGGTCGATATCAACGTAGTAGTGAGGGACATTCGCGCGGAACGTACTAAACGTGTAGGCAATTTCAGGGGCTTGGTTAGCCGCTTGGATCATTTCTCCCATGACCATCGACAAATCGGTACGGCTTCGCCCTAGCGTATCTTCAAGCACAAACTCAAAACCAGACGCTGCGCCCATACCAGGAACCGCCGGTGGTCCCATCGCAAACACAACCGCTTGAGGCAACTCTGTTGCAGCACGACCGTTAATACGCGCCGCGATGGCATTGGCAGAGTGCTCCCCTTGCAACGAGTTACGAGTATCCCAGTCATGCAGTTTGATAAACACAGATGCACCGTTTGATGCTGCTGCGCCTGTCATAAACGAGTAACCGTTCGCAACCGTCACGCCATCCACACCAGGTTCTTCACCAATCATGTTCATTAAATCATTGGTGACTTCTTCAGTACGAGATAAAGAAGCTGAATCTGGTAGCTGAACGTTAACCAGCAAAATGCCTTTATCTTCTTGAGGAACAAACGCTGTTGAGGTGGTTTTCGCAAAGAAAGTGACCGCCGCGATAGCGACTATAAAGAACGTCACGAGTAGCAAAGATTTCTTCACCAAGAAACCAGCGACCTGACCATAACGCGTTGTGATACGCTCTAAGCCTCGGTTGAAAGCCTGGAACCAGTTAGCCGTGTTGCCCCCACCCTGCTTCAATACCAAAGAACAAAGTGCTGGAGACAGCGTCAATGCGTTAATGGATGAGATCACAACCGAAATACAGATGGTCAAAGCGAACTGGCGATACATGATACCAGTGATACCCGGCAGCATCGCGACTGGTATGAATACCGCAAGTAAAACCAAGGTCGACGTGATGATTGGGCCCGTTACTTCTTTCATCGCTAGCAATGTCGCTTTACGCGGTGAAATGGTTGGGTCTTTCGCCATGGTGGTATCGACGTTTTCGATAACCAGAATCGCATCGTCCACCACGATACCAATCGCGAGGATCAAGCCAAACAAAGTGACCGTATTGATGGTGAAGCCCGTCGCCTGCATGATGGCAAACGTACCAATCAGAGAAACGGGGATCGCAACAACAGGAATCAACGTTGCGCGCGCGCTACCCAAAAACAAGTAAGTTACAGCAATCACCAATAGAATCGCTTCAATCAGTGTTTTGACTACCCCTTTGATCGATTCAGATACGAACACGGTTGTATCGTAGCTGGTCTCATACGCCATGCCCTCAGGGAAGTTTTTACTCAAGTCCTCAAGCAGCTCCATGACGGCCTGACCACTTTCTAACGCGTTCGCATCTGATTGAAGAGACAATGCAACAATTGACGCGTCCTGACCACGGAATTTACCGTTACCATCGTAGAACTTTTTACCTAGTTCGACACGAGCGACATCTTTCAGATAAACCGTGGAACCATTTGGATTAGCTCGAAGGACAACGTTCTCAAACTCGCTCACGCTTTCCAAGCGACCTTTGGTCACAAGGTTAAACTGAACTTCTTGCGGATTGTTGTATGGTGCTGCACCTACACGCCCTGCCGCAACTTGAACGTTCTGTTCAGCCAAAGCGGCGTATACGTCTGACGTGGTTAGCTTAAGGTTGGCCATTTTTTCCGGATCTAACCAAACACGCATTGCGTATTCGCCACCACCAATCACGTTAACTTCACTGATGCCTTTCGCACGAGCCAGCTGATCTTTTACATTCAAGTTAATGTAGTTAATCAAGAACTGATCGTCGTATTTGCCATCAGGCGAATAGAAGTTAAGGACCATCAGCAAGTCAGGTGAGCGTTTTTTCACCGTCACACCAACCATGCGCACTTCTTGAGGCAGTTTTGACTCGATCTGTGACACACGGTTTTGCACGTTTACTTGCGCCATGTCTGGATCGGTCCCGACATCGAACGTGACATTTAGGCTGTATGAGCCATCGTTCGCGCTCTTTGAAGACATGTAGATCATGTCCTCAACGCCATTGACCGAGGTCTCTATGGGGTCCGCAATGGCCTGCTCGACAACTTCCGCACTCGCACCGGTGTAGTATGCCGAAACGCTGACTGATGGCGGACTTATCTGTGGGTACTCCGCCACTGGCAAAATCGCCAGTGAGATCGCGCCTGCTAGCGTTAATATGATCGAAATAACCAGCGCGAATTTAGGTCTCTGAATAAAGAAACGACTTAACATAGTGCCCCCTACTGCTTATCTTCAGCAGGTGTTTGAATGCGCACTTCTACACCATTACGCACACGCTGTAGGCCCTGTGTAATAACCGTATCTTCCTGATCGAGGCCTTCTCGAATGATAATGCCTTGTTCAACCTGAGGTCCAAGCTCGACGTTACGACGCTCTGCCACACTTCCCTCAGCCATCACCATCACAAAGTCACCTTCTAAGTCAGTCTGTACGGCACGTCGTGGGATAACAATAACGTCTTTCGTGTTCTTATCTCTCAAGTTCACTTTGATGTGCTGACCCGGAAGTAACTTCTGCTCTGGGTTTGGCACTAGCGCACGCATTGCAATCGTACCAGTTTTGGTATCGATACGATTACCTAAGAAATCGAGCTTACCGAGATGCTCAAAAAACTGACCATTTTCCAGCTCAAGCTGAACTTCAACTCTGTTTGATTCTGCTGAGCCGTCGCCTTTGACTTGATCCATCCCCATGGCTAAGCGCTCGCGCTCACTCACACTAAATGAAGTATGCACTGGGTCTAAGCTCACCAATGTCGTCAGCACGCCAGATGAAGGGGAAACAAGATCACCGGTACTCACTTTGGTATCGCTAATACGACCGCTAAACGGAGCCCGGATTTGAGTATAGGAAAGGTTAACTTCAGCAAGCTTAAGCTGAGCGTTTGCTGCTTCTAGCTCGGCTTTCGCACCAAGAAGTGCCGCAGTTAAGGCGTCAAACTCAGATTGGGAGATACTACCGCGAGGCAACAAGTTTTTACCTCGGGTGTGGTCTAGTTCCGCTTTTTTTAGCGCGGCTTTTGCTTGTGCAAGTGCCGCTTTAGCGCTCGCGACTTGTGCTTCAAAAGAAGATGGCTCGATAGAATAAAGAAGCTGCCCTTTTTCTACCATTTGCCCCTCTTCAAAGTGACGAGCTTTTAAATAGCCAGAAATCTGCGCGGTAATATTGGTATCTTCTACTGCTTCAATGCGACCGATATAAGACTTGCTCGGTTGGTAGTCGATAACCGTGACATCCTGAGTCACTACGAGAGGCGCTTGGCCTTCCCTTTGGGCATTATTAGCTTCCCCGCATCCAGCGAGGATTGCTGTAGCCGCCATTAGTGCGACAAGTGGTTTCTTTTGCATGTATTTACCGTCTTTATAGAACAGGATATTGTTGAATTCCCATCAACCTTACTCCTTGCTGCAACTGAAAACTTCACTCAAAAGCCCCCAAAATGTTTCTAAATGTAAACATGAGAAACAAAAAGAAAATAAAGTAATTTAGTTAACAGTGATATTTAATGAACAATATACAAACAGCTCAATCATAACTATTTGATATACACTCTCAGGCATCGTGCATTTAGAGGCGCTAGGAAACGCGAATTAAGATATCGTATAAAGACGGAAAGTGAGATTCGGTGCTCAAGATAAGAACGTTTTATGGTTAAAAAGACAAAAAATGACGCCTTCATACTCAAGACCCCGATTTTGACTATTTTTTTAATATAAATGGGTTATCATTCAATTAATTCAACGCCTTCGACAGAGAGGATGACTATGATTTCTAAATGGGCAAAACGCTTTTACCAGATGGCAGAACTAGTGGCGTCTTGGAGTAAGGACCCATCAACACAAGTCGGTGCAGTTATCACTAAACAGAATCGCATTGTATCTGTTGGATTTAATGGCTACCCGCACGGTGTTTCTGACAGTGTCGATACCGATGAACGCGAGTTGAAATATCTAAAAACACTGCATGCAGAAGAGAACGCAATTTTGTTCTCAAAACGTGATTTAGACGGATGTGATATTTGGGTGACGCATTTTCCATGTCCTAACTGCGCGGCAAAGATCATTCAAACAGGGATCTCACACGTGCACTGCCCTGAGCAATCTGAAGACTTTCTATCTCGCTGGGGAGATAAAATCCAAGTCAGCCAAGACATGTTCGATCAAGCGGGTGTGAAAGTCGACTGGCTACCACTAGAAGACATTGAAATTGAAGACAAAGACGTACGTTAATGTTTCGTTTTTGAATTTAAAAATAGCCCAGATGACTCTGGGCTATTTTTCCCCATTCAATCGACAAGAACCGCTCGACCTGGTCTGTTAACCGTGTTTTTTAGCGGTGAGTTCAGCAATTTTGACGATGACAAGCACTGACTTCTCCATCATTTCAACCGAAATAAACTCATGAATCCCATGGAAGTTAAAACCACCAGTGAAGATATTCGGGCACGGCAACCCCATAAAAGATAAACGAGCGCCATCTGTACCACCACGAATAGGTTTTATAATCGGCTCCACATCACACGCTTCCATCGCTTGCTTTGCTAGCTCAATGATATGCGGGTAAGGCTCAACCATTTCTCTCATATTGTAATAGCTGTCTGTTATTTTCAGTTCTACAGAACCATGGCGTAAGCCCGCGTTCATATCATCAACGAGTTTCTGCATAAAGGCTTTACGCTCTTCAAGCCCCTGACGATCAAAGTCTCGGATAATGTAACCAAGCTCGCTTCGCGCCACGCCCATTTCTGCCGATTTTAAATGGAAGAACCCTTCGTAGCCTTCGGTTGTTTCGGGAGTTTGATCTTGAGGCATTTGAACCTGAAATTTCGCAGCCAAGTTCATCGCATTAACCATTTTACCTTTTGCAGTACCAGGGTGAACGCTGACACCATGAAAAATCACATCGGCGTTTGCCGCATTAAAATTTTCGTATTCCAGTTCACCTTGCGGGCCACCATCAATAGTGTATGCCCATTTCGCGCCAAACTTTTCAACATCAAATAAATCTGCGCCCCGGCCAATCTCTTCATCTGGTGTAAAGCCGATACAAATGTCGCCGTGTGGAATGTCTGGATTTTCTAGTAACAGCGCGACCGCAGAGAGAATCTCAGCAATACCAGCTTTGTTATCCGCGCCAAGTAATGTAGTGCCATCGGTAGTGATAAGGTTATGGCCATGTAGATGATGTAAATCTGGATATTGCACCGGAGATAGCACTTCATCCCCCAACCCTAGCGCAATATCGCCGCCTTGGTAATCTTCAATAAATTGCGGTTTTACGTTTTTTCCTGAGGCGTCAGGCGCGGTATCCATATGGGCAATAAAGCCGATAGGCGGCACCTCATAATCAACGTTAGCTGGCAGTCTAGCCATCAAGTAGCCATTTTTATCTAATGTCACATCACTTAAGCCAAGTTCGATCATCTCTTTCTTAAGCAACTCAGCAAACACAAGCTGACCAGGCGAGCTTGGGCAAAGCGTAACATGTGGATTTGATTGGGTATCGAACGTGACGTAGCGAAGAAATCTTTCAACTAAATGTTTCATATTTATTCTCATTGTTTTTATACGATGAGGCTTTATCAACCATCAATAAGCTGACCTTACCTCATCAAACCTCAAGCTATGTTACGCTCTTAGCTCAATAAGAATTTGCTTTGAATCATTTTTTCATAAGAAAGGCTACTGCACATCCCCTCGTCAATTGAAGCATGAATCTAATCTAATAATTCCTCAGCTAGTACTCGCCACTCTTTTACCTTACCGCGAAAATGACGCCATTGTTTATCGGTCATAGATTGAGAAATATCTAATGTCAGTTGATCGACCAGCACAAAGTTAGAATCAATATTTTTAGAAAGCTGCTCACTGTAATAGCTCTCTGGCTCGAACAACAGGCGCATAAATATATCCTGATAAGTGACAGCATTGGACTTGTTGTCGAACAGATATTCGAGCTCTTGATATATCGTTGCTCGATAACCTCTCCATAAAGGACTGTTAAGAGTGACTTGTTGAGAAAACGTTTGAGCTAATTGGCGCTGACTTTCTGATAGGCTTCCCAACCACTCTTCCATCCATTCTTCTGTGTTATCTAGAATAATTTCACGTATTTCATCTTCCGTTTTATCCGCATATTTTGCGTTTCGCTCTTGATAATGCTCTTGTACATTACTCAGAAATTCCCGTTCTTGATCTTTCGTTAACTGTAAACTCAAAGCAAAAAGGTCTGGTGCTGCTTTGCTTACCACTCTATCGTAATGCGCTCGCATTCTATCTCGATTTTCCTGCAAATAATTTAGGGTGATATCGTTCGCTTTTAATCCCTCAAGCTCTTTTAAATGATCGATATATAACGGTAATTCTTCTTTCTTATGCCATTCTGCTAACAATAATAAGCGTTCTTCGACCAAGACTTCTTGTTCACCTTGCAGAGAAACATAATCCTCTATGTAATCGATAACGAACCAATCGATATTGCTGTATAGAAACTTCTTCGTACATCCGGCAAGAAGAAATACGAAACAAAATAGAAGGCCATAACCAAGCACCTTATTAGATACACCCTGTAATTTAGTCACTTATTCGTATTCCCTTTTCTATTGATTAAGTTCTATACTCAACTTGTATCACTTAATATTGCGGCAAACTTACACCAGTGTGACAAATATTGATTGCCACCTTAATAATATATAGAGTTTGAAATTAACTTTTTGATCACAGCTATCCGCAAAAAAGTGAGTTAGAGCGCAATTATCGGCTAAAAAATACACCGAACGACGCTCCTTATAACGGCATATAATTTGCATGGATGTTTTTTGGATGGTTTATGGAGGCGAAGTATGGCAGCCGCTGAGCAACTTGATACCAGTGTAGAATATGAGATTCGATATTTTGAACAGGGGAAAATGCACTGCATGAGAGTCATTGCTGAAAGCAAAAAAGTGGCTTATCAGTACTATTTAGAGTGCGGTAAGCACAACAGTGACTTGTACTCTATTCGCCCAGACAAATAAAAAAACCGCCTTTAAGGCGGTTTTTTTATTATCAAAATCACGCTAAACAATTGATTCTATTCGTGGTTTGGGATTGTTCTTCAACTGTATTATTTGATGTCGCCAAAGCGCTCAAGATAAAGAACGGTTGCCGCAGTACGAGAAGGAACTTGAAGCTTTTTAAGTAAACTCTTCATATGCACTTTAACCGTTGATTCAGAAATAAAAAGACGATCGGCAATCTGCTTGTTGCGGAAACCTCTTGCCACCTCTCTTAAGATCTGCGTTTCGCGATCCGTCAGCGTATCAAAAACGTCCTCTTGTCCTGAACGCTCACTCAAGTACTTAGAAACTTCTTGGCTGTATGCTTTGTCACCTTGATGCGCTTGTTTTAGCAACTCAACCAGCTCATCAGGCTCAGTATCTTTCAATAAATAGCCATCTGCGCCACTTCGAACTATTGCTTCTATGTCAGCTGGACTATCCGATACGGTTAAGATAACAATTCGAGCTTCACAACCATCAGCACGTAGCGCTTGTAAGGTATCGAGGCCTGACATGCCTTTCATATTGAGATCAAGAAGTACAAGATCCAGTTCCAGCTCATGCGCTTTCGCTACCGCATCTGCGCCATTACTTGCTTCTGCAACGACTTCAAACTCAGGCTCAAAGCTTAAAAGTTGGTGAATACCTCGTCGCATGAGTGGATGATCATCCACCAGCATTACTTTACACACTGTCACTGTTTACTTCCTTACTATGTTGGAATTCTAGTTTTACGGTACAGCCTTTGTTGATCGATGCTTCAATGTGAAGATCGGCATGCAGCCTAGCGGCTCGCTCTTGCATGATACTCATACCGTAATGATTTAATTTTTCGTCTTGATGTTCAAAGCCTATTCCATCATCGGTAACGGTTACTGTGACTTTTCCATCATTATCAAGACATTGAATGTGAATATTATCTGCTTGCGCATGCTTGATGGCATTAATTGCCGCTTCTCTTATCAACTGTAGTAAATGAACCTGCTGGTGTGCATCCAGTTCAGTTGAAGAAAGTCTATTTTTTAACGTAATGTCAGCGACGGTTTGTTCGTTGAGCGTTTCGACCATATCTTGCAATGCTTGGCCAAAACTGCCCTCTTTAATCGTAAGACGAAACGTCGTCAGTAATTCGCGTAGTTGGGTATAAGCAGCAGATAAGCCCGTATCCAACTCGGCAATGACTTGATTCGCCTGAGCTATCGCTTTTTCATCAGGCAAATTCTTTACGCTTCTCTTTAATAAAGCGACCTGAATTTTTAAATAAGAGAGTGCTTGAGCTAATGAATCATGCAGTTCCCGAGCAATGGTGGCTCGCTCTTCCATCAGTAGGATTTGTTCTGCTTGGCGTTGGGCTCGATTGTAATACACGGCACGCGATAAAATCTGCACAAAGTTGTCAATCAGTGCCTCATTCGGACAAGGTAGCCCTGCCTTCCAATACAAATAGCCTAAGTGTTCACCGTCCAACGTTAGAGCCTTACTGTGGCAATCTTCATCACAGTCGTGGCAGCACTCTTCCCCCTCCATCAATATCCAACTCGGTTCTCCCAATTGCTCTATTTCAAGTTTGACCGCTTTAATGCCTTCAAGACTTGCAATATGTTGCAATATGGCTTGGAAGTTATCCTGATTAATACGCGAAGCCGTTAACTCTTTCGACGAGTCATACAATACTTCTAAAGACTGATTCGCATGCTGTAATTTACGCGTTTTTTCATCAACCGCTTGTTCTAGCCCTCGGTATAATTTACCAAGGTCCGTCGCCATCCGATTAAAGGTTCGAGTCAGGATCCCCATTTCATTATCGCTGGATACATCAAGCGATATATTAAATGAGCGATTCTTAATTTGCTCGCTAGCAAAAACTAAAGCACGCAAAGGCCGTACAACTTCGAGGCGCACAAAATGGACAACAAACATACTGACACAAAGGATACCGCCTAACCCTAACCCGCCAATCCAAGCTAAGTTAATCAGCTTTTGCTCCGAAAAGCTTTGCAGCTTAAATACAAACTCATCGATCTGCTTTACAAAACCAGCCACTAGGAGTTGGTACTCCGCCGGGTTGTCTCCTCTCAACACCGACTTGAGCTCATGCCATCTCATAATAAGACGGTAGTAATCATGAGTAATGTCTTCTGGCACTGACCAATGCTGGAGTGCTTTCATGGAAGGTGAATATATCGAATGTTCAAATGCGTCAATATGTGAAGAGTAATCAACAGATTTAATCTGAATATCATGTGCCAAACGATAACTTTGCATTCGCATTGAGCCAGCAACATTGACGGCTTCTGCATCATTCAAGCTTGACGCTAACGTAAAAATTGCAAAACCAGTCGTAGCAACTGAAAGCAGCAAAATAAGAAGCATCGCGGACGCAATCGTGCGCGTCACTGACTTTTTCACATTTTTAAACAATCTGAGTTCCTCGCCCATTAACAACCCTATTTGTACGTGCAATGAACCCATTACCTTTCAACTTTATCAATATGTGATCACCTGCGACGGAATTTATTGATCCAAAACAATATTGCATCCCATTTACCTCCTAAGAGGTATTTATACAAATATGTCAAAAACTACAATTTCGTTAGTTTAAATGACAGTTTATTAATGAAAATTGTGGACTATGCTTAGTTTGGGTTCCAAGTTTCGAGGTGACTAAGTGGTAGACCTTTCCAGAAGAAGACTCTTTGCAAGAAAAGCGCACCCCGACAACGCCGTACGTTTGCCTTGGTTAACCAAGCCAGAACAGTTTACGGACGATTGCACTCGCTGCGGTAAATGCATTGAGGCCTGCGAAACAAAGATTATAACTAAAAGTGATGGCGGATTCCCTTCGGTCGATTTTTCTATTGATGAATGCACATTTTGTTATCAGTGTGCAGACGCCTGTCCTGAGCCCCTTTTCTTGCCAAAAACAGAGCAACCTTGGCAAGCGAAAGCAAGCATCAATGATAGCTGCTTAGCAAAACAAAATGTCGAATGCCGAAGCTGTGGGGATATGTGCGACCCGATGGCAATTCAGTTCAAATTAGAGCTGGGGAAAGTAGCACAACCCAATTTAGACCTTGATGAGTGTAACGGCTGCGGCGCCTGTGTTTCAGTGTGCCCGACTTCATCCATCAATGTGAGCAATATAACAGCCTAAGCCGTATGTCGTCGGCCAAAGGCAATAAATGAGAGAGCTATATGTCACTAAATGAAGTGCATATTTCAAGTTTGGTAGTACATGTACTGCCAGAACATCTGGACGAAATCAAACAACAGATCGAAGCACATGAAAATGCGGAAATCTATGGTGACAGTCCAGAAGGCAAGATTATCGTCGTGCTTGAAACCGAAAACCAAGGTTTTATCACAGACACTATCGATGCCATTAACAATTTACCGAATGTCTTGAGCACGGTATTGGTTTATCACCAAATCGAAACTGGGCTTGAAGAAACGGATGAAGAAGACACTGGAACACAACATTCCCAAATCGAGGGTGAAGTATGAAAATGACAAGACGTGCGTTTGTGAAAGCAAACGCGGCTGCATCAGCTGCTGCTGTCGCAGGTGTGACACTACCAGCATCTGCAGCCAACCTGATTGCAAGCTCTGATCAAACCAAAATCACATGGGACAAAGCACCTTGTCGTTTCTGTGGTACAGGCTGTTCTGTTCTTGTTGGTACTCAAAATGGCAAAGTGGTAGCAACACAGGGTGACCCAGAAGCACCAGTAAACAAAGGCCTAAACTGTATTAAAGGCTACTTCCTTTCTAAGATCATGTACGGTCAAGACCGTCTGACTCAGCCGATGCTGAGAATGAAAGATGGCAAATTCCACAAAGACGGTGAATTTACACCTATCTCTTGGGATGACGCTTTCGACATCATGGCTGAGAAATGGAAAGCTTCCCTCGAGAAAAAAGGTCCAACAAGCGTAGGTATGTTTGGCTCAGGCCAATGGACAGTAATGGAAGGCTACGCTGCGTCAAAGCTAATGAAAGCTGGCTTCCGTTCAAACAACATTGATCCAAACGCTCGTCACTGTATGGCTTCTGCTGTAGTTGGCTTTATGCGCGCATTCGGTATCGATGAGCCGATGGGTTGTTACGATGACTTTGAGAACGCAGACGCATTCGTTCTATGGGGCTCGAACATGGCAGAGATGCACCCTGTTCTATGGACTCGTATTACTGACCGTCGCCTAAGTCACCCTCACGTTAAAGTGAACGTGCTTTCTACTTACTACCACCGTTCATTTGAGTTGGCAGATCACGGCTACATTTTTAATCCACAGTCTGACCTAGCGATTGCTAACTTCATCGCGAACTACATCATCGAAAACGATGCGGTAAACTGGGACTTCGTAAACAAGCACACTAACTTCACTCAAGCAGATACCGACATCGGTTACGGCCTACGTGACGATGATCCGCTACAAAAAGCAGCGAAGAATCCTAACTCAGGCAAGCTAACGTCTATCTCTTTCGAAGAGTACAAAAAGTCTGTTGCACCTTACACAGCTGAGAAAGCCTCTGAAATCTCTGGTGTTGAAAAAGAGAAGCTTATCGAGCTTGCGAAGCAATACGCCAATCCAAATACGAAAGTAATGTCACTTTGGACAATGGGTATGAACCAACATACTCGTGGCGTGTGGATGAATAACTTGGTTTACAACATCCACCTACTAACCGGTAAGATCTCAACTCCAGGTAACAGCCCATTCTCACTAACGGGTCAACCATCAGCATGTGGTACGGCTCGTGAGGTTGGTACTTTCGCTCACCGTCTACCTGCAGACATGGTGGTAGCTAACCCGAAACACCGTAAGATTGCGGAAGACATCTGGAAACTGCCAGAAGGGACGATTCCACCAAAACCTGGCTTCCACGCCGTATTGCAAGACCGTATGCTGAATGACGGCGTTCTGAACTGTTACTGGGTTCAATGTAACAACAACATGCAAGCGGGTCCAAACATCAACACAGAACGTCTTCCAGGTTACCGCAACCCAGAAAACTTCATCGTCGTGTCTGACCCATACCCGACAGCAACAGCGCAAGCAGCAGACCTTATTCTTCCAACAGCAATGTGGATTGAGAAAGAAGGTGCTTACGGTAACGCAGAGCGTCGTACTCAAGCTTGGTACCAACAAGTGGGCACGGTCGGTCAGGCAAAATCTGACCTATGGCAGCTAATGGAGTTCTCGAAACGCTTCAAAATGGAAGAAGTGTGGCCTGAAGAGCTTCTAGCGAAAGCGCCTCAGTACCGTGGTAAAACCATGTACGACGTACTATACCGCAATGGTAATGTCGACAAGTTCCCTATCGAAGAAGCTCGCGAACTGAATGACGATGCCCACCACTTCGGTTTCTATGTTCAAAAAGGTCTGTTTGAGGAATACGCAACGTTTGGCCGTGGTCACGGGCATGATTTAGCACCATACGACCGTTACCATGAAGTGCGTGGTCTACGTTGGCCAGTTGTTGATGGTAAGGAAACACAATGGCGCTTTAAAGAAGGTTCTGATCCATACGCAAAAGAAGGTTCTGGTTGGGATTTCTACGGCAATGCTGACGGCAAAGCGAAGATTATCTCTGCACCATATGAAGCGCCACCAGAAGTGCCAAACGATGAGTTTGATATGTGGCTATGTACTGGTCGTGTTCTTGAACATTGGCACACAGGCACCATGACTCGTCGTGTACCTGAGCTATACAAAGCAGTACCAGACGCAGTGTGTTACATGCACCCTGAAGACGCAAAAGCGCGTAACGTGCGTCGTGGTGAAGAAGTACTCATGGCAAACAAACGCGGCGAAGTACGCGTTCGTGTTGAAACTCGCGGTCGTAACCGTCCGCCAAAAGGTTTGGTATTCGTACCGTTCTTTGATGCACGTATTTTGATTAACAAGCTCATCCTAGATGCGACTGACCCACTGTCTAAACAGACAGACTTTAAGAAGTGTCCAGTCAAAATCACTAAGATTGCTTAACCTTCAGATACCGAATGCTACGGCCGTCACTATGGCGGCCTAATAAAGAATTTAAGCCATAAAGGCGGAGATGAAATGATGAAAAAATTACTTGTCGCACTTTTATCTGTAGGTGCTTTAGTGACAGGCATTGCGCAAGCTGAGTTAGATAATCCAGGTGGTATTGGCGGTCTAGAGTCTCTACGTGGAATGTCTCAATTGGAAGACACACGCCCAGCAGATGAGTTCAAAGACTTCCCTAAAGACCAGATTGTTGAAGATAGCTTTGTTTATCAACCACCGTTGATCCCACACAGCATCCGTCACTACGAAGTATCGTTAAATGCTAACAAGTGTCTTGCGTGCCACAGCTGGAAAAATGCAAAAGAGTCAGGCGCGACTAAAATTAGCGTAACGCACTATGTAAACCGAGAAGATGCTGTATTGGCGGATATGTCTCCTCGTCGTTACTTCTGTTTGCAATGCCACGTGCCACAAACTAATGCTAAGCCACTAGTTGAAAACAAGTTCGAGGCAGTTGATTCGCTTCAGTAATTGAAACGCGAGTACTAAGAGGTTATTTATGAAAATACTTAAAGCGTTTTGGAAAAGACTGAAGAACCCAAGTAAAGCTGCCGCTGGTGTGGTTTTGTTCTTAGGTTTTGCTGGCGGTCTTTTGTTTTGGGGCGCATTCAACACAGGTATGGAGGCAACCAACACAGAAGAGTTCTGTTCTGGCTGTCACGCACCAATCGTTGCTGAAATTCAAGAAACAATTCACTACTCTAACCGTTCTGGTGTTCGTGCCATCTGCTCAGACTGTCACGTTCCTCATGAATGGACAGATAAGATCGTTCGTAAAGTACAAGCATCCAAAGAGCTATTCGCTCACTATGTTCTACGTACTATCGATACACCAGAGAAGTTCCAAGAGCGTCGAGGACACCTTGCTGAGCGAGAGTGGGCGCGAATGAAAAAGAATGACTCTCTTGAGTGTCGTAACTGTCACGAGTTTGATTACATGGATTACTCTCAACAAGGCTCACGAGCAGCGGAGCAGCACTCTACTGCGCTAGCTTCTGGAGAGAAAACCTGCGTAGATTGTCACAAAGGCATCGCGCACAAACTACCGGACATGAGCGGCGTTGAAGGCTGGCACTAAGGAGACTTCCCATGAGTACTTTAGAATCTGTAATTTGGCATATCCTTGGCTATAGCGCCATGCCTGTGATTATTCTTTCCGGCTTTGTGGCAGTAGCAGCAATCTCTCTCTGGCTGCTGTCATTTGGTAAGGATAAAGAGGTGTAACGTAACGCACTTCTACCCGTCAACTTGCCTATTTGTTGACACTAAGCGCTGAGTATCTACTCGGCGCTTTTTTATTCACCGTCACTTTCGACCCCAGAGTTTCCTCAACCGATACGTATATTCAATCGGTGTAATAAGGTAGTCAGTAACGACCAAAAAAAGCGACCATAAAGGTCGCTAAAATTTACTGCTATAGGGAGTTGTTTAAGACTCTTTTACTGGCAGAACCTGCTTGACGTATTGCCCTGGAGCTTCATCGATTGCTGGGTGGTCTTCCGAGCCAATAGGGAATGGTTCGACTTGCTCTTTTGGATTGAATTGAAGTAGCCATTCATTCCAATGTGTCCACCACGATCCCTCTTTGTGCTCGGCATTATTCAACCACTCGTCAGCCGAATCATCCAAAGTATCGTTCAACCAATAACCATACTTATTTTTCGCTGGAGGGTTCACGATACCCGCAATATGACCCGACTCACCGAGAACAAACGTTTTGTTGCCACCAGTGTTCAGGGCACCACGATAAGTTCCCTGCCATAACGCTATATGGTCTTCTTTCGTTGATACAAAATAGCTAGGAATTTTGATCTTGTTTAGGTCAATCCATACCCCACCAATTTTGACGCCTTTGTCTTGCACTAGCTTATTCTCTAAATAGAGCTCACGAAGCAAGAAGTTATGGGAGGCAGCACTCACGTTGGTGCTGTCACTGTTCCAGTACAACAAGTCAAAATCGACTGGGCTGTTGCCCTTCAAGTAGTTGTCGACATAGTAGTTCCAGTACAAGCTGTTTTCACGCAGTAAGCTGAATGTGACGCTTAATGAACGACCGTCCATATACCCTTTTGCGTTGTTTTGCGCCTCAATTGCACTCACAATGGTGTCATTGATGTACGCGCCAACTTCGCCTGGCTGAGAAAAGTCGAGCAATGTGGTGAAGAAAGTCGCTGATTTAATACGCTTCTTCATACGTTTTGCCGCATAGTACGCAACCGTGCTCGCCAGAACCGTACCACCGATACAGTAACCAGCCGCGTTGATTTGCTCTTGGCCCGTTATATCTTCAATTGCCGCGACAGCTTTGACGACGCCTTCTGTCACATAGTCACCAAACTCTACATGCGCTTGTGCCTTGCCTGGGTTGCGCCAAGACATCATAAATACGCTATGTCCCTGCTCTAGCAACCATCGAACCATTGAGTTCTTCGCTGTTAAGTCAAGGATGTAGTATTTATTAATGAAAGGCGGAACGATGAGCAGTGGCGTCGCATTCACTTTCTCTGTTAGAGGTCGATATTGAATCAACTCAAACAATTCGTTTTGAAAAACCACATCGCCCGGAGTGGTCGCAACGTCATCACCCACACGGAACGCATTATTGTTCGTCATACGAATTTTCAAAATGTCCGCACTGGACTCAACGTCTTCTTTTAACTGCTCTAAGCCAGCCAGAAGGTTTTGACCGTTTTGCTCAAGTGTCAGTTTCAAGAGTTCTGGATTCGTCGCGATGAAATTCGAAGGGGAAAGTGCATTGATGGCTTGACGAGAAAAGAAAAGTATTCGCTCTTTAGATTTTTCATCCAAACCTTCGAGTGACTCAATTGTATCTAAATAAGTCTTGCTGAATAACAGGTAGGATTGCTTAATGAAGCTATACATCACCTCATTTTGCCACGCTTCATTAGAAAAACGCTTGTCCCCTTTTTCTGCTTCAATGATCTGTTTTTGGTTACCCGCCAACGCGACATTCTGCCAAATTTGTAGCTGCTGTTCCCACCATTCTGCTTGCAGTTTTAAGATCGCAGCAGGTTGATTTACAGCTTGTTCGAAGAGTTTGGCAGTGTCTTCCAAGTTCACTTCTTGCATGGCCTTATTTAAAGGAGAGTTCACGACTGCCTTGTTCACTTCGAAATCATGCCACCACTGTTGATTGGTTTGTTGAAGCTGTACAAGATAGTCCGAAAAGAAGTGCTGAAACATAGTCTTACTCCTATATTCGGAAAAAACAACGCCGCCCAAATTAGGGTCTAGAGACCCTAAGGCGGCGAGAATCGGACAAATTACGCTGGAGTAACAGTCTTTAGATTTTCCGAAGTCATTTTCTCAACGTCTTCTTTGAACTCCTTTGCAATAGCTTGAAGCTTGTTGCTGTCGTCCATCATTTGTTGAGAAAGCTTAGTAAGAACGCTTAGTTGCTGGCTGTTGAAAGCAGTCAATGACGTTACGTCTTTGATTTCTGATGCCGCTTTCATTTGGTTCAGACCCACTTCGCTGTAAGTACGAATTGCGTTCAGTTGAAGCTCAGTCAACACTTCTACGTTTTTTGTCACTAGCTTGTTGAACTTCAAGTAAGGTTCTAGATTTTTTTCAGTTTGATCGCTAAAGGTTTTGAAGAAATCTGTGTACATGGTTTATCTCCTAGAGAAAGAATTAAAAATGTCCGTTTAAATAATTACTTAACTGCTTTTATAACCACAGCCGTCCCCATGCCGCCGCCCACACAAAGTGATGCGACACCATATTGACCATTTTGCTTATGAAGCTCGTGAACAAGCGTCACTAAGATTCGGTTGCCCGATGCACCAAGTGGGTGACCTAGCGCGATAGCACCACCATTAAAGTTCGCTTTATCTTGAATCGCGTTAACGGGAACTTGGTTGGTTTCCGCCAACTGATGAATCACGCCAAGTGCTTGCGCAGCAAATGCTTCGTTTAGCTCGTAAACGTCAATGTCGTTTACCGTTAATTCCGCTTTTGCTAATGCTTTATTGACTGACTCCACTGGACCTAGACCCATAATTTTCGGATCAAGCCCCGATTGCGCATAGCTTACGATCTCAGCAATAGGCGTGAGTCCATGTGCTTTAACTGCGCTCTCAGACGCGACGATAATTGCACTCGCACCATCGTTAATACCTGATGCATTCCCCGCAGTCACAGTGCCTTCACGGTCAAAAGCAGGGCGCAGCTTGCTTAACGCTTCCATGGTCGCATTAGCCTTTGGGTATTCGTCGGTATCAAATAGCACCGTTTCACGGCGTTGCTTTACTTCTACGGGCACAATTTCGTCTTTGAATTTGCCCGCTTCGATTGCCGCCACCGCTTTCTGTTGGCTAGACAGCGCATACTCGTCTTGCTGTTGACGGGTTAGGCCGATTTCTTTTGCAACGTTTTCTGCCGTCACACCCATGTGATATTGGTTGTAAACGTCGGTTAAACCATCTGCTACGAGCAGGTCTTTCAGCTCTAGGTTGCCCATTTTGTTGCCATCACGAATACTGCTTGGTGCGGCAAACGGTATCTGAGACATGACCTCAACACCTGCTGCAACAACAATCTCTGCATCGCCACTACGGATATGTGAAACCGCATCCATGACGGTTTTCATGCCACTGCCGCAAACCATGTTTACACCATACGCAGGAACCGCGTCCGGAATCCCAGCGAACAATGCCGCCTGACGACCGACTCCCATGCCTTGACCTGCGCCGACAACGTTGCCAACAATGACTTCGTCAATCTTGTCGGCATTCAACTTCGCCGCTTCCAATGCGCCCTTAATCGCTACTGCTGCCAAATTGCCAGCAGAGGTATTTTTCAGACTGCCACCAAAGGCGCCAATTGGAGTGCGCTTCGCCGCTACGATAAATACTTTTTCCATCATCTTCTCTCCTTAGTGCATGTATAGGCCGCCGTTCACCGACAAAGTCTCACCGGTGATATAGGCTCCTGCATCGCTGACCAAGAAGCTGACTGATGCTGCAATTTCTTCTGGTGTAGCAAGGCGTTTCATTGGGATTTGATTCGTGATGGATTCCAATACTTCTGGCTTCATTTGCTCAACCATTGGTGTACCAGTGTAACCTGGCGCAATAACATTTACTGTCACACCCGAACGAGCACCTTCATACGCCAACGCTTTAGAGAAACCTATCATCCCAGCTTTCGCCGCCGAGTAGTTTGCTTGACCAAACTGCCCTTTTAGGCCATTGACTGAAGAGATGTTAATGACACGACCACCGCCTTTTTCGCACATCGCAGCGAACAGAGGTTGCGTAACGTTGAATAGACTATTGAGGTT
>ERZ1673961.201-NODE-201-length-29650-cov-84.859368_pt1 | contig 29650 bp, 36 predicted proteins | sample MGYA00580189_ERZ1673961 | MGnify/ENA primary metagenome ERZ1673961 (study PRJEB41334, sample SAMN05608105) | rock metagenome | biome: terrestrial subsurface; feature: shale formation; material: shale | place: USA: Pennsylvania ... | reverse complement strand
TACCCGATAAATTATATATATTTCGAATAAATTTAATAAAAATTCTTTGTAATTTTATTCACCTTTGATGGTTGAATAGTTTTATCAATAAGACAAAGAATCTTTAAACTTTTTTATTATATGTTTTAATATTATCATAAATCTTAGATTGATAAAAAAAGGTTTTTATACTATTATTCTCTAAAATTTACGATAAAGAATATAATAAATGAATAAAATAAATAGTAGTGAAAAAGAAATACAACAATTTTTAAAAAAGATAGGTAAAAATGTTGCAAAAGAAAGAATAAAAAAGAATTTAACTCAATTGGAATTAGCACAAGCATTAAATTATAAATCAGTTTCAACGATATCTAATAGTGAAATATATTATAATAAAACATCGTTTAACTTAAAACAACTCTACAAGATTTCAAAAATACTTAATATATCAATACATGATTTGATACCTAAAAACTAGTTACTGTTTAAAAAAATGGTAACAATAACATGTAATCAAGTAGTAAAATAATGAGTCTATTAAAGAATGCAAAAAAGACAGAATTTAAAGGTGTATATATAAAATCTCGTGATAATGACGAAATATATATAATTAGATATACCGTAGAAAATAAGACAAAGACTAAAATTGTAGGAAAGAAAAGTGATAACATGACTACATATTTAGCATACAAAATAAAGTTAGATTATATTGGTATTGAAAAATTAAATGCAATAAATAAAAAAAAAGGAATTAGAGATACGAAATTTGATTTTTTATTTTTGTATGAAGAATTTTTTAATTATAGAAAACCTTTTTTATCTATGAATACAAATAAAAATTATAAATCGCATTATAATAAATATTTTAAGAATAAGTTTGAAAATCAGGAAGTTCAGTCAATTACAAAAGAAGAGTTACAGAAATTTATAAACAATTTACTTGAGAGTAAAAGACCTGCGACTGTAGAAAAAATTATAAATACATTAAAGCAATTTTTTAATTATTTACATGATAAAGGAATTATATCTCACAATCCAGCAAGAAATTTAATACTCCCTAAATATGATAATAGAAAATATTTTTCTTTACAAAAAAAAGAAGTCAAAAAATTAATTTCATATATTATGGATATTGAAGATTTACAAACAAAAGCTGTATATATGTTTTTGTTGCATGGGAGAAGAATAAGTGAGGTACTTACATTAAAGCTTATAAATATAAATTTTAATACAGGTGTATATAGAGTAGAAGCAGATGATATGAAAGCAAAAAAAACTAAATTTTGGCAGTTGGAAAAATTTCAACTAAATATTATTTCTGAATATTATTATGTAAATAAAAAAAATATCGATATTTTTTTATTTGAGAATCCTAAAACAAAAAAACCTTTAACATATACTACTTTTTTTAAAAGACATAAAATACTTAGGAATGATCTTGATTTAGAAGATTTCACATTACATAATTTTAGGCATTTAGTTGGCTTTTTAATGATTAACGGAGGGTATTCTTTAGAAGTCATTGCAAAAGTCTTAGGACATGGAAGTATTATATCTACACAAAGATATTCAGAACTAAAAATACAAGAAACAACAAAAGCTTATTCTAGAACAATAAAAGATTATATTATTAAGAAAGAAGTTTTATAAATAAAATAAATCTTCAATAAAAAAATCTTTTTTCTTTTTGATGTTATCAATTGATAAATTTCCTTTATTTTCAAAATCTTTAGCGATAACTAAGAAAAATAATATGTCAATATTTTTGAAGTAATAAGTTTTATCATAATTGATAATTTCTAAAAGAATATTATCAAAAATATTATAAAAGGTATTATAATATTCTTGACTTTTATGTTCTTTTATGATTTTATAAAGTTCCTCTCCTGTAAAATTATCTTTTTTGAATATATTTTCAAGATGTAATAAATTTTCTTCAAATGTTGATAGAAAAGTCTCTGAATCATTTTCTTTCAGAAAAGTTATGGATTTAATGTTCTTTTCATTTGCAATATCTAATTGATGTAAAATCTCTTCTAAATTCGAGTAATCAATCATTCCCTACTCCTAATTCTTGTACAATTTCTACTCTTTTATTTCTATTTTTGAATTCAATCAATATTTCTGATAATTTCTTTTTATTTTTCTTTTTATTAGAGAAAAGTTCAAGTGGTAAAAATGATTTTTCTTTATTAATAATATAATTATCACTTTTAAATATAAGATGATCAACTTTTTTTAATTTGTAATTTTTGTCATAAAAAGATTGTTCAAGTCTTAGAATATCATTTATATTCGAATAATTTTTTTTTAGCAAATCTATTAATTTCTCATATTTTTTATTTACATCAATTTGTTTATTTTTATTTATATAGTTTAGATTTTGATCTAAAAAGATATTTAAAATAGCATTTGTTTTTTTTATTTCACTTGGATTTAATAAATTAAAAATAGATAATATAAGATTCTTATTTTTATTATTGATAGTTATTAGGTTATTTTTAAATATTAATTTTGAAAATATTCCTTCAACTTCATTTTCTTTTGTGAACTTTGGATGAGGGAACAGTTGAAAAAATGGTTTTGAAATGAAGTTATTTAAAACCCTAGGGTAGGGTATTATTCCTTTTGTATAAAATTGCTGTAAATAATTAATTGCACTATTTAAATTCACTATATTTCCTTTTAACAAAATTTAAGAAAATCTCTAATATTATATCAGTTATTTCTTCTTTGAATTCATAATTTTTACTATTTATAATTAATTGTTCATGTAAGAATTTAGGTAATATTCTTTTTATATTTCTAAGAAATAAAATAAAGTTTTTTTCAAAATGTTGTTCAAACAAATCATTTAACTGTCTTAAAAATGTGTCTGATTTAATTATCTTTACATTGTATGTATCAATAATAATTTTTTCTTTCTCTTCGCTATTGTTGTCAATTAAATTTTGTACATATAAAAATCTATTTTCTCCATATAAATAAAAGAATAATTCTTTTATTATATCATCTTTGATTTCTTTATAAGCATCTGTTTTTATATAAAGAAAACTTTTTGTTACAATTAATATTTCATTAAATTCAGTAAATATATCTTCACTTAAGGCATTTAAAAAAACTTCTGGAAATAATGTAGAATGGTAATTGAAAAATAAATTATTTTCATTGTAATATATTATATCATCATAAGTTAAATCATCAACAACAAAATATTTTTCGCAATACAATTCTTCATAATCTTTAAAATAATTATTAAAATTAAAATTGTTGCTCTCATTACGGATTAATTCACTAAGAGTACATAAATCATTGTATAATTCTATATACATATTGTGAAAATGCTTTATATTCTTTTTATTCTTTTTTATTAAAAACATAAAACTATCTTTGATAATCAATTCAGTATCTGTATCATTATAATGTAAAGCAATTTGATCTTTTGATAAATTATAAAATTTTTCACTTATTTTTAATAATAATCCAAAATAATTTTTATCGCATTCTATATCTTCATCTTTATATAGTTTATAGAATAAAGAAAAAGAAAACTGCATAAATATTAAACCATCAATTGTTTTTGAAAGTAATTTTTTATTTGCTTTATTTACTTTAATAAATTTATGAGTTAGAAAATATATTAAATGATAAAATACACATTCTAAAAGAAAAGAAAAATTATTAGCAACAAAATGTTCTGCAACACTTTTTATTTTGTGCTTTTTAGAATTTGTAAATTTTACTTCATCTTCAATTAATTTAGATATTAAATCACAAAGAACAATATTTTTATTTTGCATTTATTAAGCCTAAGTTTTTTTCTAATTCTAGTAACTTGTTTTTTAGAAGCAATAAATCTTTTTCTCCACTGCTATTTATGTATTTTAGATAATAATTTTGTTTAAATTTACTAATTATTAATGACTCTTTAATATTTTGAATTTTTTGTTTTAAGTTTTTATTCTCAATTTGTAATTTTTTTATTTTTTGTAATTTTTGATTTGTTACATCAGACCAATTATTTGCTAGTTTTAAGTCTTCTTTTGTTATCCCACTCTTACTATTATTTGTAGATTCTGTTAAACTAATATCAACAGGAATGCAGCTTACTTTTGGACAACAAACACATGTTGCAAATAATTGAGGCACAAGAATACTTAATAAAAATATATATTTATTCATCTTCTATCATTCCTTTTTCCATTATTTCTTTTGCCCTTTCGAGTGCATTTTTTTGATAAAAAGGGATACTATTGTTCCTTAAGTCATAAAAATTTAAATCAATAAGCTCTTTTTTTAAATTTGTTAATTTTAAAATACTTGATTTTAATAAAATTTCATTTGAAATTTGTTCTTTTGCAAGAGAAATATATTTTGCTCTATATTTTAAAGCAACATGTTCTAAGGCATCTTGCGTAGGAAAATTTAATTTTAATTTATTCGTATTGCTACTATTTAAATAGTTTAAATATGCTTTACTGTTTTCTTCAATTATTTGCATTTGAGCATTTCTATATTCCGCCATAGAAACATTTGAATTACCATACGCAATTTTTAAATTATTGAAATTCTCTTCTTCGCAATTTTGTGATTTTTGACCATCACATTTTTTGTTTAATTCCAATAATTTCTGTCTAATTTGATAACTTCTTTCAAAATTTTTATTTAGTGGATCTTCACTAATTTTTTTTACAGCAGTTATTATGTTTTCTGCTAAACGCCCCCTGTTCTTAGGAAGACCATAATTACTTGTTTTACATAGTTCGGGGTCTTTTTTTAGGTATAAAGCTTTTTTTACACAAGATTCGTATACAGAATAATCTGTTGCAGAAAACAATGCATTAGATATTTTTTTTGATACTTTATTATATGATAATTCATCATTATATATTTCTTTAACGGTTTTATTCCCTATTTTTACATCTAAAGGATTACTATTGTCTTTTTTATAATATGCATCACCGCCAAATAAACTTAAATTTTCGTCATCAATTATTATTCCATCTGTTGTATTAAAGGAAACATCTTTAGCGCTCGAGCTAACATATTCTCTACAAAGTCTTTCAAGTGCATTGCTGTTTCGACTTCTTGATTTGTCTGAATTAAAACTACATGGTCCAAGTTCAACTGTTTTACTTTTTAATTCATCAACTTTATCTCCTATATTATCTAATTTATCATCTGCTTTATCTGTATATTTCTTGCATAATGAACGTATATTGGGTATACCTAAACCATCCTCAAAGCAAGTTAAATTACCATTTAACATTCCAATATCAATATCATAGTCAATTAATGGACCACTATTGTCAATAATATCTTTCAAGTTAAATGCGTAAGAATTTAGATTTAATATAAATATCAAAATAACTAGTCTAATTCGTAACATTTTGGATCACCTCCTGTTGTTTTTTTGCAATAATCAATATATTGTTCTTTTGTGTTAAAATTAAGTGTGATAGATTTGGGATTAAGTTTGTAGTTAAGAGCCATATCATCAGCCACAGATATATTATTCTTTGATTTATTTAAATTAACAGTTTTATAATAATTATTATTACTATATGAAGTATAATTCTTTTTAGAATAAAGTCTTTCTGATGGAGTAGAAAAACCAAATTTATTCTTTTTATTCTCAATATTCTGCTTATTATTTATATCTTTATCATTTGACTTTTTTTCTGTAGGTATATTCCATATATCTTCAATAGATAATTCATCTTCAATCTTAGGAGGTTTAATTATGAATTTAAAATTACCCTTATTATCTGGAATTTTCACAACTTCAGGATAAGTTATCTTACCTTTTTTCATTAAATACTTTCCTGCTTCTCTTGCATCATGTCGTTCTTTATATTTTAAAAGTTTTTTTTCTAGTTCTTCTTTTGCTTTTTTTAAAGCTAAAGGATAAACTTCTTCTAAACATTTATTATAGCCTCCATCAAAATAATGTTGATACATTTCATTAAAATCTTTTGTTGTATCACTTGCAAAACTTACTTTTATTGTTAAAAATAAAATAATAAAATATTTATTTTTGTTCATAATTAGCTACCTTTAAAAATTGTGAGTAAAACTTATCGAAATATATATATGTAAATTTAGATTCATCTGTTCCATAATGATAGCATTCTATTGTTTTTGATAAGCTACCTTTGAAAATTCTTTTACAATCATTAAATATTACTCCCGCAAAGAAAATATTTAATCCCTTATCTAAATAGTATTTTTTCTCATCTAGTTTAAGTCTTTTAATATTTCTATTGTTTATTTGCATTCTTCCCAAATCATATGTAATAATTTCTTTTGGGTTACTTTTTATAAAAATAATAAAGTTATCATAGAATTCTTCTGCTTTTTGTTTATCATTTACATTTACACTAATAATATATTTTTCTTTATCTTTTAAATATGAATATTTATAAGAAGAAGAATATTTATCTAAAAGTTTTAAAATTTTTTTAGTTTTTGATTGAATATTCATTGCATAATCAGATTCAGAAGTTTCTATAAAACTAAAAGTTTTTAAAAGTAACGGATTTATATCTAAATAATCGCCCACGGTTTTATATAAACTATTAGATAACAATGATGTTATGAGAATATTCAAAAAAATAAAAACTTTAACCATCAAAATGCTCTTTAATAAGGGTATCTGTTTCTATTTTTTCATTTTCTAAAAAAACTAAAATTTTATGAGTATTATCAATTAAATCAGAAGAAACAGATAATATCTCTTTTTTGAAATTTTCTAATTCTTTATGTTTTTCATTTAAAGAATAACTAGTAGAATTAACTTCTGAAATTAAAGAAGTTAATTCTTTCATTTTCTTATTAATATTATCTAATTCTAAAAAACTTTCTTTGTATAGATTTTTTAGATCTAAAATATTTTCATTTTGTTCTTTAAACAATTCTTTAAAAGTATTTTTTATTATTGAATCTATTACTGAAATTTCTTCTTTTGTCATAGTTATCCTTTATAGAAAAAATATTTCTTTAGTATCTGGATTAATTATACAAGAAGGAAAACCCTTATTATCATATGTGATAATATCATTCTTATTTAACGGATATTTTTTTAAACTTTTAGAAAGTCTTTTTTTTCTAAGAAAAAGACTAACTTTACTGTAAAGTAATAAAAAAAATAGTGTAATTGCAATCATAGTAAAAAGCATCAATGTAATTGTTAATAACGATTTAATCATGTAAAACCTTTTTTTTTATTAATTTTATCTAAATAAAGATTAATTAATAATTTTAATTTCATTGTTTTTGAAAATTAGTTTTAATATGATTGTTTTTTTTCTTTTTGTTGATATAGCATGAAGAATTGATTCTCCTTTTAATAGAATAGAAATATTTTCTATTCTTATTTCACTATTTCCAAAATATCTAGGTAAAAATGTTTTATTTTTTTCATCAAAGTATGTTTTTTCATAAATTCTAATATTCGGGAATAACTCATTTTTTGTATACTTTTTTGGTTTTTTTCTTATAAAAAAAGATTTATCATTTTTTGACAATACATAAATATCTCCAGAAATATTTAACTCTTTATAAATCAAGAGATTTGATAATTTATATTCATCCAAATCAAAATTTAAGAATTTATTTTTTTTAAATATTCTGAAATTACATTCAGAATTATCACATGAAAAAAAATCATTATATTCTGAAATATAATTATTTCTACATTCTGGACATACCATTTATTACTCCTATTTAATTGGTCCAGTAAATTGTGTTAATTTACCTTGCACTTGATCTGTTACTGAATCAGCAATCTCTTGTGTATTTTGATAACCTAATATATCTAATAGCCATTTTTTAAACATTAATAAAACAATAACCGCAAAAAATATTCCAAAAAGTTCAAGTAAAATCATTCCTATTCCTTTAAAAGCAGAAATTTTAAACTGAAAAGCTATTTCTTGAAAATAACCATTAAACCAAGTATAGCCAGATGCTTGTTTGCCTACTATCTCCGAATTCATAACAATTAAGATATCATACAAATTACCAATCAACATTAAATATAACTCTTTTGCTAAACCTAAAGAAAAGATATAAACATAAACACTTAGTGTGATTAAAGATGGTCCTAAAACAACTGCAACTAATAATTTCATAAAGAAATGGGATAATATTTTTATTGCAGAGCCTGATATAATTGCTGCAAAAGCAACAGCATCTGATACAAAATAAAATAATAATAGCTCGATATAATAAAATACAATTCTAAAAGTAATTGCAAGCGCAACAATTATAATTGTTGCAGATGTAATTATAGTCATGTATAAACTTAATACAATAATATAACTAATTGATAAAAGTAAGATATGCATACTAATTGTTTTAGCTTTATCTAAAAAAGAATCTAATATTTTTATTTTATTTAAATAAGGTAATTTAAAAATCATTTTCTTAGCAACATTTTTCAACTTATTAATTGTTCGTAATGATTTTTTTGTAATTTTTGATTCTCTAACTCTTTCTGGAATAAATTCTTGAATTTTAATTCCTATTATTTTGCTAGATAAAGAATCATACAGCTTTAAAAAAGAGTTTGCAAAACCTGGTAAAACAAAATATGCAGATACAGAATTTAATAAATTAAATGAAGTTTCTGCAATTTCTGAGTTATTTATATCATTCAATTTATCTTCTTCATTATAATATGCATCAACAATATTTCTGTCTTTAAATTCTTCATTTAATTTTTCTTCAATATAACTATTACTAAAAGCAGAATTTTCAACTAAAAAATTATAAGTTACAGGTGCAGAAGAAACATTGATCCAACCATTTTTTGATTGACTAAATGATAATACACTAATAGCTTCATTAAAACCAGTTTTCTTTTCTGAAAATTCAGTATCTGTCTCATTATCTATAAGTATTTTTATTTTTCTTATCTTTTTTCTTAAGTTCTGATAACTAGCTAAATTAAATGCTGTTTGTGCTTTTAAATCACTATTTATTTTTGTACAAGTTGAAAATTCAATTTCATTTATTCCTAAAGATTTAAATGCGTCAGTTTGTTTATTTTTTGCAACAGAAGAAGAAATGACTTCTTCACTTGGACGATAATGAAGTAATTCATTTTTATACAAAGGAACACAAATATTATTAAAAAAAAGACTATTTTTATATAATATATAAGAGTCTTTATGTAAATTAATCAAATCTAATTTTATACTTTCAAGATCATCTGTATTATAAAAATTTGACATTGATTCAAGATATTTCAAGTAACCAAAATATAAGTAGTCACTTAATATATTTGCACTTACAGTTCCCCATTCAGCTGAATACCTAACTACTGATTGAACAAGAGTAGAAGTTGAAAGAAAGCTTTTACGTGCTTCTAATTGTTCATTACTTAGGTTCAATTCAGTACTATCCAAATAGATAAACTTTTTAGGTAAAGAAATATGATCTGCATTAATAGGAGCATTAAAAGCTAACGCTAAGGCTATGTATCCACCTGCTAAATAACCAACTTGTTTACCTTTAATTTTTTCATTTTTAACATTTGAATATGTTGTTATTGCTTTGATAATAAGCCCTAGGAATAACAATGTGTAAATTATATATAGATAAGCATCTCTAATATTTTGCATGATATAAATATAAAATCCCCATAATTTCTTATCAATAAAAGAAAAAACAGTTAAAACATTAGCACTTTTTTCATAACTATTTAAATCTCTTGCTTTTTTATACCAATCTGATAGGATAAGACTTTCTTCATGATTATTTACATCATAGTTTTTATCATTTATTAAAGCAAAATCTTTTAAATTCGCATCTCCTGAATTATCAACCATAAAGCCTTCATTAAAATAATCTCTATCTAAAGTTATTAATCCTGAAAATGCAGCAGATGTAGTTTGCTTATAATAAGAATGAGAGTCAATTTTTTCACTTTGTACAAAATCTACACTTGAAAAATCATGTTCATTGTCTTTTATAAGCTCTAATAAATCAATAAATTCATTTTTAATTAATTCTAAATCAATTTTATAAACACTTTTTGAAAAAGTATTATATTGCTCTTTTAAGGTGTAATCTCCATAATAATTCCTAAAAGTTGGAAATTGTAATTCAGAAATTGGAGTTTGAGTTTTATTATAAAAATATCTATTTTCTTCTTCGGCTATTTCATTTTTATATGTTTTAACTGAACTTAATGTATTGGGAGAATCCACTAAATAGTATTTACAAGTATAATATCCCGTATACAAATCAATTGAAGAAAGATTAGCAATATATAAATCTTTATTAAAATTATCTCTAAAGCAGTTAATATTTGCAAGAGCATTTCTTATATATGATTGATTAACATTTTCATACGAAGAGGGAACTTTACTAAGGTTTATTTGTTGAGGAAAAGAAAAACTGTTGATTGGTTCTTGTCCATCATAACCATTTCCAGTTAAAGAACTAGAAGCATTAAGATATGATGAAAAGATTAATAAGATAAAAAAAACTATTTTAATTTTCATTGTTAGATCCTTGAGAAGAAGAGATATCAGAAGGCAATTCATTAGTTATTTGAATGTTATTGTTTAGCTGATTGACATTTCTTTTTTCATCAAAAATAAATGGTTCTTGCTTAATAATTAAATTATTATTAGTATTACGTATTCCTCTATAATTATTAGGAAGATTGTCAATTATTACATCAATAAATAAAATTGAGTTTTTATCAATTTTGAATGTATAACTAATATTATTTCTATTTACTTCAACTATACTATTAAATACACTTGATAATATCTCAATGCCAGCAACTTTTAAATATGTAGCAGGATTTATAGACTCATAATTTATTGTTTTTGTTGTATTTGAAGAATATTGATTACTATCTTGAACTACTTCTTCTTTCTTTCCTTCAAGTTCTTTTCTACTTAAATATTGTTGAGCAAGTTTTGTGGCTTTAGGAATAAAATTATATGCAGAATTGGCTATGATTTTCTCAATTTTATAATCATTAATTGAAGTTGCAATATTTATAGATGTTTTAGTTGAATTCAATACTGCACCACTAACATTTAATGTTCTTAAATCTTTATTTTGGAAATGTAAAGGTGTTCCTATTAAAGCACCAGAATAAAAATCGGGAGTAACTAATATAGCAAAACTTTGTTTACCAATATCAGTAAAATCACAATCTAAATATGCATAAGCTGATATTTTTTCAACTTTAATTTCATTTTTAATTCTACAATAACCAGTAACAGCTTTTTGAAAATATTCTCTTTCTTTACTTTTGTCACTAATATCTTCTTCTTTTTTATCAGCTTTCTTTGTTACTAAATACTCGTCTCTAATAATTTTGTTCTTATCGTTGATTGAAGCATAATTATATTGATCCTTAGATTCTTTAGAAGATAGTTGTTTATCTAAAAGTAGTCCACTTATTTTGTAAATATAAGTTTGATTTACATTTTGTTTTTTATTGTTTTCATTTATAGAGACACCAGGATTCGTACTTTTTACATTTTTTTGAATTCTGTCTAATATATCTTGTTCTTGTTCTTTTACAGTTTTAGAATATATTAAAGTTATAGAAACAAAGACTAAAAATACAATTTTTATAATATTATTCATTTGTAGTGCCTTTAAATTTTGAAATTTTTTTATAACTGTTTAAGTATGAATTTGAGTACTTTTTCTTTTTTCTCTTAATATTGTTTGTATATTCAGGGAAAATTTGTTTTTTTAAAAAATTGTCAAAATCATCAATAATAGATTGTGCGATTAAAGTCTTATTAAATCTTATTTTCTCATCTGTATGAGAATAATCAGTTTTTTGTTTGAGAAAAAAAGGTTCTTGAGAATTTAATTTTTTTATGGAACTACAACCATTAAAAAAAAGAATAAGTATAAAAAAAACATAAAAACTGCTATTTCTCATAATTAACTCTTTTTGAAGCTTTGCTAATAGAATATTCAGGGGTAATTTTAAACTTGACATTTCTAAATTCTATATCATAATTATCTTTATCTCTTATAATATATAAGATTTCATTTTTAGGTGTAATAATTAAATCATAAGAACCATTTTTTTTAAAGATTTTACTCAAATCGATTTCATGAGTTATATTATTTATTTTTAGATAATTATTTAAAATAGTATATGCATCATAATCTTCATGAAAATAGAATTTATTCATATTAGAAAAATAATTTCCATCTACTAGATATCTTTTTAAATATTCATCATAAAGAAGCTTTGTATAACTTATTTTTTCTACATTTATTGTAAAAAAATAGTTTTTTTCTTCTTTTGTATCAAAACCATAAACAACAATATTCCCATTTACAAAGTTAGGAGGGACTTTAAAACTTATAGTGTTAGGTGTAATAATTGTTCTTTGAGAATGAGTTTTAAAAGAGAATAGGGGGGTTTTTTTCATTTCGAAATATTTCGGAAAATATATATTATTAATATAGTGAGGATGAATATATATAGTATTTATATCTTTAATTCTTTTAGTTAAAGGCTTATTCAAAATAGACAGAGATAATGTTTCATTCTCTATTTTTTTATATCTATCTAAAATTGCACCAGAATAAGCTGCATCGCTAGGATTTATATTATGCATAAATTCCAATAAACTTTTTTTCTTTTTTTTAATTTCATCATTTTTTTTATCTTGATTGTTATCTACAGAATCAAAAAATGAAGAGTCAGCTGCTCTACAAAAATTTATTAAAATTAAGATTATAAATATATATTTCATTTTATTTCTTCCACTTGTAAAAATTTATTTTCTAATAAAAGATTTTCATTTTCAAAATTGATTTTTTTTGCTATTTCTTTATTAAAATAATTCTCTTGCAAAGCAAATATTGCAATAACATATGTATTTTGTATATACTTTATAAAAAGATTAATATCTAACTCTTGTTCTATATTAATTTCATTATTTATATCTGTTCCATTATCAATACTTTTTGACATATGAGATGCAAAAAGAAGATTATTGTTTGACATTGTTATAAAACATAAAAGAATTGATAGTAAAAAATTTTTCTTTATTTTGTTTAAATAATCAGATATTATAAGTTCTTTGCTCATGTCATCATCAATATATATATAAGGTTCAATGTATTTAACATTTGAATTAGAATAAACTATTAAATGAAATATAACTAAACCTGTAATAAAAAAGATATAATATTCAGTAGGTTTATATATTAATATCGTAATAATTATAAATATAATAAATAAACTTTTTTTTGATAAGAGAAATTTTACATAATTTATTTTTCTTGAAATAAGTGCAGACTCAAATTTGTCAAAAATATCTTTATTAGACATTAAAATAACCCCCATAGTGTACTTGTATGATAATTAATATCTTTTAATATATTTACAGAATAATTATTAACTAATTCATTACCAATAAAAATTCTAAGATAAAGCTCACTTAAAAGAACATGAAGAGTTACCAGGAACAGAAAAAAAATCCATCCTAAGATAAAAAAAGTATATTCTCTGATTGGTGCAGCTTCAAAAGCGTCATATCCACTACTTTTAGAATTTCTAATTTTTTGATGTAATGAAAAATAAAGTACAAATATAAATATATAAGGAGCGAATACTTCAAAAATTGTTAGAATTAATACAATTATATATATACTTCCAAGTATAGAAGTCTTTTGAGTTTCCGTAAATTTTGATAAGTCAGTGTTATAATCGATATAGTTATTACTAATGTACGACAACTGATTATTCCAGTGTTGATATAAAGAAACCTCTCCATTTCCAAAAAGTTGTAAGAATATTTTAGACGGAGTGTATGCATCAACTTTTGAAGTATATTCAACCATACCAATAATTGAAGAAATTAAAATAAATGCAACAAATTGAAAGATGAAAGCCCATCCAATAATTTCTCCAATAGTACGATTATTGTTGTCATTTCTAAAATACATATAACCATAAACAAAAAAAGGAACTAATAATATAACTAGATAAGTTAAAAAGTATATAATTAATCCTACTCCATTTTTACTACTTAAATAATTATATGTACCCTCCATTGCTTTTAGCGCTATCTCTTCCATTATTTTGAAATTACCTCACCGTCTTTTGTAAAAAGTATGTAATTTTTATTATTGCATTCATAATTAAATTTTAATTGATAATTGTCTAACTCAGTAATTGTGTTTAATACAATTTTATTGTTATACAAATTTTCTCCTTCAAATATTATGCTTTCTTTATTTCTAAATTTATCATAAATACTAATAGCATCAAAAGTAAAAGTAATTTTCTTTCCATTAATTAAAGGAATATCAAGAGGAAATTTATAATTTTTATTCTCTTTATTTACTATATTTATTCTATATATAGGTAATTCATTGTGCTTACAGATTAAATTAATTTTTTCAATCTGACCATATTGAGTAAAAGAATCACCTTCCTTATATAATTTGTTATTAATAATAGCTATAAATTTGTTATCATAGATTACATTTGTACTAGTAATTTTTTCTATAAAAGAATTAATTTTTATATTAGCAATTCTAATTGATTCATCAATCATGATATTTTCAGATAAATTTTCAGATTTTTTTGAGAAACTGTTTTCTGTATTGTTATCATCTGTATTGTTATCATTAGATTTATTAACCTCATCAAGTATGTTTTTTTTCTTCTCTTTAACTTGTACAATTGATTGTTCAGGACTTTGATTAGTATTTTCTCCTTTTATTAACTCTTTAATGCCAAATATATTCATTCTCATAATTAAAGTAATAAGTCCAAGAAGACCAAAAAACAACAAAAGTGGATGAATATTAAATATTTTTTTGAATAATGCAAACTTTCCTTTTTTTACAGGATTGTTCAAGTCATCTTTATTAATTTTTTCTTCTTCTGAATTAAAATCATTATTAGATGAATCTGTTTTAGTATTTTCATTAGTATTTTCATCATTGTCATTTTTAATCTTATTCTGAGAAGTTAAATCACCATTATTTAACATTATTAATATCCTTTTTTTACTCATTATTCATCTCATTATTACAATTTTAATAATTCTACAACAAATATATTAATAATTATATTAAAAGAATTTTATTTTATTAATATTATCTATAATTAAATAAGTTTATATCTTCTGTTGTATTATTAATAACTAAATCTTCACTTAACTCTAATTCATAGGTATCTTTATATATATAATTTATTTGATTTATAATTTTATTTTCTAAGTCTTTGTCATTAAAATTACTTGCAATATTTTCAATATCAGTTTTTAAAACATCAAACAGAGTACTTTCCATAAATAATAAAGATTCTTTAGCCCTTGAAGCAACAGTATAGATAACATTAACTTCTTCTTTTGAGAATTCATTGTTTTTAAATTCAATATCATCAAATAATAGTTCTAATATCTGTTCTTCTTTGTTTTTCTTTATGTAATCATCTGCAATGATAACGTTATCGTATTCTAAGCCTTTAGATTGATGAGTAGTTGTGATTATAATATTTGCTTTAGATGATTGTCTAGATTTCACTGAATCAAGAATATCTTCATTTGTAATTTTCAATATAAAAGAGTACTCAGAGTTTTGTAATAGTTCTTGAGCTTCTTTATTATTAGCAATATCAATAACTGAAACATTCTCACCATTAAAAATATCTATTAATTGCTGCTTTAAAACTTTATCTTTAATTGAGCTAATTCCTTTTTTTAAAAATTCATTAGCTTTTGTTTTAATAGAAGAATCAATTTTTATCATTTTTGATAATTCAGGATGACTTTTTAAATACATAAAAATTTCAAAAGCTCTTTTGTTGGTTCTTGTAATAATTGCAGTAGTTTTATTCTTTTCAGCTAAATTATTAAGAGAAAAGTTTTTCACGTTATCAATATTTAAAGGTTTAGATATAAGTGCATCAGTTTTTTTTGTTCCAGAAACCTCAACATTTTCTTTAAAGATAACACTGTTTAAAGTATTAGGAATTTTAGAAACAATGCCTGCAATAGATTTTCCAAATCTAAAACTTTGGTTTAAAGGTAAAAAATCAGTTTGTTCTTTAAATTCATTGTTAAGTTTGTCAAAAATATTAAAAGTACCTTTAAAAGAGAAGATATTTTGTAAATCATCACCTACAAATATAGATTGAGTATTAATTTTTGTGATAAGGTTAAATATCATTAAATCACTGTCTTGAGCTTCATCAACAATAACAAAAGAATAAGGTTTTCCGCTATCATCAGAAAACATTGATTTTAAAAAATCAGGATCTTTTATTGCTTTGTCATAACTATACTTGTAATACATTATGTGAGGCATAGTTATTTCTTGTAAATTCATTTTTTTGTAGATATTGTCAATTAAAGATTTTAAAAACTTAGAATAAGATGGTAAAGCATCACTTTTAATATCTTTATCTTTCAAGAAGCCAATTAGGTTATGAGGACTATTGTGATATTCATTTACTATTTTTGTAAGAACATCAACATCCAATTCATTATAATTTGGTTTGATAGTTTCTAAGACTAGTGCTATATCACTTTTATAAAATTGTCCTTTAGTATAATCAGGAAAGAAATTATATTTTTCAATTATATGCTTAGAAGCTCTTAACATAAAAGAATGATAAGTAGATATATCTAAATTCTTTGACATAAAATCATCTTTTATTAAATATTTTGATTTTAAAGAATCTTGCTCAATAACATCAATTTTAGTTTCACTTGCTTTTTTATAAGCTTCTTCTGTAATTTTTTTATTGAATGAAAGGATTAAACCTTTTTTGTCTTGATTAGAGAATTCAGTATATTTTTTAATGACATCAAGACGAATGTTTTCAGTTAAAATATCTTTATTTTTGCCTTTAAAAAAAAAGACTGTATTACCATCGTTGTCAGTTGTAGAAAAATCTTCTTTTATAAAAATATCACTGAAAAATGTTTGTAAGGTTTTAATAATTAGAGTTGTTTTACCACTTCCAGGAGCAGCAGAAAGAGATAAGTACTTGTTATTATTGTTATTATTAAGTATGTTTAACATACTTTCTTTCGCTTTAGTTTGAAGTTTAGATAATTCAATTTTCATAATCAATCCATTTTTTATAAAAGTATATCAAAATTATTAATTTCTTCAATATAAAATTAATAAAAAAGAATAAAATGTATTTTTATAGGAACTTTATTATTTTTTAAATATAATTAATAAAATTTTTTAGGATTAAATATGATAGATTATAAATTAATTAAAAATGTAATTGGACCAATAAATGTAAAATCAAAGACAATTAAAAAGAACAGGCAAAGAAAGAAGATATCTATTAGCACATATAATACATGGAAAAGCAAGAAAAAAGATGAATCAGATTACTGGAAAAAAAATATTATGATTTATATGGTTTCACATTGCGATTTTTTGGAGTCTAAGGAATTTTTATCAAATTTAGAAATTGATGAGAGAAAGAATAGGGCAATAATAGAAATAGGGATAAAAGATTGGATTAAGATAACAGAATCTAATATTGAATTTTATAAATATATTATAGATATAATAGAAAATACTCCAACTGAATTGTTAAAAGTTAGACTCAAGTTTCTTAATACATATTATTTTTAAACTAAAAAATACATTTTATTCTTTTTTATTAATTTTATATTTTATTTATCTAAAATTTTAGATATGATAAAAAAAACTTTTGGAGTATCCCTATGCAAAAACAAAATATAAGCAATTTGAATGAATTATCAAAGTTAATGACAAAACAGAATACTGAAATTTCTGATTATATACAAATTGTAAAAAGAAGTATTGAACAACAAAAAGAAAATAATCCCCTGTTTTCAAATGAAGAGATATTCGGGAAAGAAGTTACACAAAAAGATATAAGAGATAATGAAAAGCTTAAGGAACTTTTAGAAAATTATGAAAAAGAATTAAAAAATCAATATGAAAATGTTGAGAAAATGAGAGTAGAAGCAAATCAGCAGATTTTTAAAGAGTTTACAGAAGACTTAGAAATCGATAACAATAAAAATAAAAAAGAGTCAATTGCTAATGAAAAGAATAATGATAATAATATAGAAGAATCAATTGATTTGAGTTTCCTTAATCAAAACAACAATAAAAGCATAGATAATAATCATATAAATGAATTAAATATAGATAGTGATAAAGATAATGAATTTAATATTGATAATATTTCAGAATTAAAAGAAGATATGACCTCATCATTATCAAAAAGTAGTAAATTTGAACAAGATATAGATAATACAACATCTTTTTTAAAGAAAGGGCATATTGTTGATCATATTGCTGAAATAATGGGTAAAGACCATAATATGGATAATGACAATAATATAAAAAATGATGAAATATATGGGTTAAATAGATAAGGCTATCTTGATGAATAATTCAAATGAAGTAAATAAAAGTAGAAAAGAATTAATCAAATTAATAAAAGGTGAAGATCCTCTTCAAATACTGGAAAAATTTGGATGCGATAATATACAAATACATCAAAATGGGGCAAGATATTCATGCAGAATAACTACAAACAAATTAGATAGTATAAGTTTTAAATTAAGTAAAAATAAAATTTGGAATTATACTGATTATTCTGGACATCAAGTTTCCCCGCCTAATGGAACACTGTTTGATTTTTATATGAGTATGCAAAAATGTGATTTTGAAACTGCATTAGCAAACTTATGTAATGAGTATAATTATGACTATATCTCTGAAAAGACAATAAATGTAAAGACTGATACAAAAGAAGAGATTGAAAGAAGAATTGAAAAACAAAAATTAGAAAATGCAAAAAGAATAGAACTATCAAAAATCAAAAATGACATTAAAGAATTAAGACTGGTAGAAAACGGTGATTCAGGACATGAATTTCTAAAACAAAGAAATATTAATAATATAGCTCCATATCTTTTTTATATTAATTATGATGTTACTAAAAAATACCCAAATAAATATAAAAATGAAAAGAATAATGCTGATTATGTTGATTTTACTTATAATGTTGAAGGAGTAGGGGTAGTAAATGATGTACAAGACTTAGAAAAGATAGTTAAAGCTCAAGATATAACTGGTGCTGATGTTCATAAGTTTGACAAAAGTAGAGGGAAAACTGCTTCTTTTGGTCCAAAAAATATAACTATAATCCCAGGAACAGAAAATGGGCATATAATTATTGAGTCAAAAATGTGTTATTCAGCAGGATATTCATCTGGCTTGATTAATGCTCTTGGATTTGATTTTGATAAGGAAAACTATAAGAATAATGGTAAAACTATAATATTATTAAATGGAAGTGGTAATATTAGACTAGCTAATAAATACCTTGAAAAAAATAAGACTTTAAAAAATCAAAAAAATACTTCAAAAGATTTAGTAATTCTTTCTCAAAATGATAAAGCATCTTTTAAAGCTTTTTCATTATTAATTGCAAAAGCTAATATAAATAATTTTAAATATATAAAATATAATAAAGATGAGGTGGATTTTGATATAAATGATATTACTAAAACATATGGGGACAATTTAAAATCATTTGACAAAAGAGTAGCTAAAGGTTCATTTCAAACTTTTATTAATAATAATGAACATTTATTTGATGAAAATTTTACTAAACCAAAATTAAAAGAAGATATTGAAAAATATTTAGGAATAGAATTATTTGAATTGAAAGTTCTTGAAAAATTAGAAAAAAAATTAAGTATTGCTGTATCAAGAATGAATACGGAGATGAATAAATATAAATCAAATGAAAAATATTCAACTGTATTAAAAAAAGCAAAAAAGAAATATTTACTTTTAACAAAAAATGCTCTTGAAGAAACAATATCTATAACTGGAAATAAAGAAGTTAAAGAATTAAGAAAAGAGATAGAAAATAACCTTAAAAATACTCTAAAAGAAAATAATATAAATAAACTAAATTTTGGGTTTGACATAAAAAAAGATGCAATTAGTAATATAGAAGATGATATCTTAAAAACAAATGAAATTGTAGCAAATGTACTTGATAAAATTGAAGCAGCAGAAAAAAATAACTTTATATCAAATTTTATGGAAAATAATAATGAGGAAAAAGACAATGACAACTTCTACGCTCCAGCACCATAGACAAAAAAAAATATTAAGTGATTATGAACTTTATAAAAAGCTCAGTGATGATAAAAATGAAAAAATATTAATATTAATAAACTTTAAAAATTTTACAGAAATAAATAATCTTTTTGGCTTTGAAAGTGGAGATAGGGTTATTTCTCTTATTGGTAAGTATTTATTAAAAGAACATTCTGATCATTATGATATATATAGAACAAATAGTGGATATGTACTATTATCAAATGCTAATGATTTTTTAATTGAAGTTTTTTTACAAAAAATAGCTAATGAATCAAAAATACAAAATCATTTAAATTTAAATTATATTATCTTGAAAAATTTAAAAATATCTATTGCTAAAAGTGCAAGTAAAGATATTTATGAGCATGCAAAAGAAGCTTTACATAATAATACAACAAAAACTATTTGTTATGCAAAAGCAAATAATAAGCACACTATACCTAACAAAAAAACTATTAGTATGCTTTTTACTATTAAAGATGCAATAAATGAAAATCACAAAAGAGAAATTTGTCCTTATTATCAACCTATCATAAACAACAATACAAATGAAATTGAGAAACTAGAAGTTCTTATTAGAATAAAAGATAAAGATAAGTTCTTAGCTCCTAGTGAGTTTATTCCTGTTTCTAAAAAAATAAAAATATATAATCTATTAACAATAAAAGTTATTCAAAAAGCACTAAAAGATTTAAAAGATTATAATATAAAACTTGCCTTTAATATATCTTATTCTGATATTTCAAATGAACAAATTAAAAATAAAATATTTGAGATACTAGAAAAAAATAATGCATATGAAAAAATTGTATTTGAAATTGTAGAAGATGAAAAAATTGAAGATGAAAAAATAGTAAAAGAGTTCATATCTACTATTAAAAATAGAGGAGGAGAAGTATCTATTGATGATTTTGGAAGTGGATATGCAAACTTTAAACAAATTGTAGATTTCAATATTGATTATGTAAAAATTGATGGTAATTTGATAAAAAATATTGAAAATAAGAAAAATTTATCAATTGTAAAAATGATAGTAAAACATGCAAAAGAGTTTAATATTAAAGTTGTAGCAGAATATATAGAAAATGAAAAATTATTCAAAATAGTTAAAGACTTGGAAATTGACTGTTCTCAAGGTTATCATTTATATAAACCAATGGACAAGAGTAGTGTAATTAAACTTATTAATTACAAAAACAGTAAATAATGTTATGAAAACATACTAAAAATGCACATAAAGAGTAAAAATGATTACACTAAGTAAAAAAGATATTTATCTATTAAGTGAAAATGAACTTAAAAAATTAGTTGCTAAGTATATTGAGCGTACTTCTTCATGTGATTTATCTGCTTATAAAGTAAAAGAGTTACTAAATATAAAAATAGAATATATTGACATATCTCTTCATAAAAAGAAAGATAATAAAGCTTTTTTAAGCTTTTTTATAACAGAAGATGACAAACTAGCAAGTATATGTGAAGTTAATAAAGGAAACCAGCATTTTTACAAATATAATATTCTTATTGAAAAAAAATAACCTTATCTAGCTTTAAACTTCTTTCTTATTTCTTTCATTAATTGACTTATTCTTAATATTATTGTATAATATAATATTAAACAATAAAGAGGACACAATGAAAAATTTTATTTCTACTAAACATGCATATGAAAAATACTTTTGCACAGAATATAAAAGTTATTACAGTTTTTATGTTTTCTTTTTTAGGAAAGGAAAAGAAAAATTTAATAAGATAAATAAAAATGGAAATAATTACATAGATGAAAAAGAAATAAAAAGATATTTAAAGAGAAAAAGAATTAATAATTTACGAAAAATAAAATATTTAGATTTACTTGAAGATATATCAATTGAGAATAATCTATATAAAGCAAGTGAAATATTAGGATATAAATATCAAAGTCATTTGTATGTTGTTTTAAGAGAATCTAGCATAGGAACTAAAACAATTAAGAGAATAAAAAAACATTATAAAGAATTGTTAGTATTGGCTAATCCCTCATTACTAGAAAATAAAGTATCATAATATGTCTTCAATCCATTTTAACCAATTAAGCATATTAGATTTTATTGAGAGTCAATCAAAAACTATCAATATTGCTACAATGTGTAGTGGAATAGGGACTCCTGAAATTGCACTAAAAGAATTAAATATTAATGTAAAAATAATTTTTGCTTGTGAAATAGATGATTTTGCAAGAAAAACATATTTAGCTAATCATAAAGTAAATGAAAATGATTTTTATAAGGATATTACAAATTTCAATGCAGTTAAATATATAGATTCTATTGACTTATTGATATTTGGAAGTCCATGTCAACCTTTTTCTATTGCTGGATATAGAAAAGGGTTTAATGACCCACGAGGGAAAGTCTTTTTTGATGGAATAAAAAGAATAGATGAGTGTAAACCTGAAATAGTAGTATTTGAAAATGTAAAAGGTCTTACTAGTCAAAATAAAGGAGAAGCCTATAAAATTGTAAAAGAAGAATTCTTAAAAATAGGGTATTCAATTAAATTTAGAATATTTAATTCTTTTGAACATGGTTCAAATCAAAAAAGAGAAAGGTTATTCATTATAGCTTTTAAAAGTGAAAATGTTGCTGCTGACTTTAATATTGAAGATTTTGAGATAAAAACAAATGAATTATATTTGGAAGATTATTTATTACCTATAGATGAGGTAGAACCTAAATATTGGATGAGTTCAGAAGCTAGACTAGGCATGGAAAAAACAGTTAATGATAAGAAGAGAATTAAAAAAGGGCTTTATTTAAAAGAACGATGGGAGCATTGCAATATTAATAAGTCTACAAAGAAAGAAATCTACACAATTACTTCATCTTATTCAAAAGGACATCCTCATAATGTATTAATAGACCAAAGAGGGTGCAAATATGATTTTTGGACTTGTGACTTAGCTTTTACTGAATTTTGTGAAAGTTGCGACTGGGATAATGGAAATTGCAACTATCAACTTAATAACTTCCCTACTCCTACTTGTAGAAAAATGACTCCAAGAGAGTGTGCAAGAGTTCAAAATATACCAGATACTTTTGTATTTCCAGTATCTGATTCGCAAGCATGGAAACAAATAGGAAACAGTATGGATATTAATACTTTAAAAGATTTATTTAAAAAACTATTATTAAAGATTAAATAATTTAAAGATTGATGAGGTTAATTAAATATTAAAATAAATAATAAGAAAAAGATAATTAATATTTAAGCAATATTATTGTATAATATATTTATAAACATACATAAGGATTAAAATGACAGTAAAAGATATTGATTTTTCTTCAAAAGAAGATTTTTTTAATACTTGTGAGAAAATTTTACAAGAAAAAGAGTATTTAGATTATATTTTTGAAAATGTAAATTATATAATTGAATATAGAGTAACTGATGATTGTTTTGAAATAAATATAGTAAACAGTGATGGGTATATTTTAGATGGTGGGATATGTTCTGGAAGTGAAGTTGATGCAATTAAGTTTATGATAAACTTTTAGAAATCATAAGGCAAAAGGGGAGAGATACTTTATCCAAGTGGTTAAGTCTTCAAAAGTATCTCAAAACCTTCATATGAAGTTTTTATCCTACTAATTTATTAATTATAGCTAGGCTATAACCTATAATTAGCAGTATTGACGATAAAAGCGAGAAGTCAATCGCAAGAAAATTATATTGTAACATAATGATTCCTTTTAGAAGAATTCTTAATGCAACTCCCTACTTTTCCATTTTTGAAAAAAACAGTATCATTGGCGATGATGGACTTAACTAATTGGTTCGGAATGGATACAAGGTGTCGCCCCATCTCTATAATCACACTTACAAAAAAAAAGCCCCAAGATTAACATCTCAGGGCTACTCCTTTAGGAATTATTATTACAATAATTTCTAAGCTTTTGACTTCTCGCTATAAAAGGAGACTATCAGTAAGTAACCAGCTCACTGATAGGAACTAACGATAGATAAGGAGTTAATTCCATAAAATGACTAAAAGCTTTTAATCATCTCTAAGAACAAACTCTAATTATATATGTTGTAAAAGTATTATATACATATAAGATTAATTTTCACTTAATTAAAAAGTTAAAATTAAGAATACAATATTTAATGACACATAAAACTTTTTTAAAATCAGCCCTTTTTATATCAAAAACTAATACTTACAAGAGCTTATTTAAAATATAAAATAACACATAATTATATATTATGTGTTATTAATAAAAAATATGTTATATTTATATCTATTTTTAATAAAGGTACTAAAAATGAATGAAGAGTTCGTGAAAGATTTAAAAAAACATAAAAGATATTTTTTCATGAAATTAAAAACTTTAAAAAAATCAAAAAATACAATTGAAGCATATGATAGAAATATAAATAAATTTTTTGATTTTCTACTTCAATATGAAGAACCATTAAGTCTTGATGAAATTGCAGAACAAGATATTTTTGAATATCTTGAATATAGAAATGAAGTTTCTGAACAAGTAAGTGAACTAAGTGATGCAACAAAAAATCAAATTATTAGTAATTTAAGTAAATTTTTTGATCATATTGAAAAAAATGAAAAAAAGAAACTTTATGATTTTAGCAAAGTATTTGAAGATATAAAAATAAAGAAAATAGTTAAAGAACCCAAAGGGCTTGAAAAAGAAGATATTGAAAAGTTACTTAATTATTTGGAATTTTATAAAAAAAATACAAAAAATCAATTTTTAGCATATAGAAATGCTATTTTAATAAAAATAATGATTTTTGCAGGAGCTAGAGTTAGTGAAGCAATAAATATAAAAGTATCAGATTTTTCTAAATGTTCAAGAGAAGATTATTTTAGCATTCAAGTAATTGGAAAAGGAAATAAAACAAGAAAAATTTATATTGAGAAGTTATTAATTGAAAATGATTTAAATTTCATAAGTAATTTACCTCAATATAGCAATTTAGATACAAAAATTGCAATTACTATTAATAATAACCATTTAGACAGATATCAAATGTATAAAGCAGCAAATGTAATTTACAAAAAAGCAGGAATAAATATAAGTGAATTGCATATACTAAGACATACTTATGCAAAAACTAAAATTAAAAATGTGTCAATAAACGTTTTACAAAAGTTATTAGGACATTCTGATATAAAAACAACTTCAATTTATACAAATCCTACAGAAAAGATGATTGAAGACTCTTTGTAATTTTATTGATAAAAATAGGTTTTTATCAATAAAATAACTCCATCAAAACAAGAAGAATTGTAACATTAAAATATCTATCTATAATAATAAAAACTATCTAATAGCTTCTATTATCATAGATAAAACAATTATCACTAAAAAAAGAAAAATATAATATCCTACTATAAATATAATATATCCAATAAGTCTTTCTGAAAAAGACACGTCTTTATATTTTTCTTTTGCCTCACCACTTCCTATATCTGTAAATATCTCAACAAATGGATATATAAATAGATACATAAAATAAAGTAATATTTGTACTATTGCTCCCATATTTAACCTTAATCAATTTTTTTAGATAAAAATCTATTTTTAAAATTATTAAAATCATCGCCAACGACTGAAATATCATTGGGATTTAAATTTTCAAATACATGATCTTCTCTTGCAAAAAAATCTGCAAGTGGTACTTTAACAAAAGATTGATCATATAAGTCTAAATATTTAAATTTAAAATATTCATATGGTTCTTTTGCGTCCCAGTTAAGAACTGCATTTTTGCACCAATCAATTTCTAATACTTCAGGAACGACACCTGTTACAAAAGATTTAGAAATAGCAAAATTTATTAACTCAAGATACTCTTGATTCGAAGTACTCAGATTGTAATGAACAAAATCATCATCAATTACAATATTTTCTCCTATTTTTTTTATCATATTTATATACCTTATCTTAATATAGAAATATTAAATTAAAATATTTCTTAACAACTTTATATTTTATCAAGAAAACATTAAAATAATCCTTTATAATTAATAATATTAGTATTATTAGTAAAAAAAGATATTAAAAATAACTAATAATGATTAAGTTATATTTCGTTATAACGAAATATAATAATAAAACGTTTTATTGTACTATTTATTTAAATAAATTAATAAATAAAGTAAATTATGATAATATTAATAAAATTATATAAAAGGAATAATATGAAAAAAAAATTACTAGTATCATTGTTTGTTGCATTAGGAATGTATAGTTATTCAAGTGCTGAAATTCTAGGATTAGTTGATGATTCAACAAAGTCTAAAATAGAAAATCTCCCTATAATTAAAAAACAAGGAAACATGAAAATAGAAACTGCGCGTTTTAATGGAGATTTATATGTAGTGAACTTTAAAATAGACAAGGGGGAACGTTCACAAAATTTAGTATTATATGTTACTAAAAATTTTAAAAACATTATAAGTGGTAATGCATTAAATAGTAAAACAGGACAACCATTATTAATACCAAAAGATGTATCTGTATTAAAAGAAAAAGAAGACTTCACATATGGCACAGGGGATAAGGTATTTTATTTATTTACTGACCCAGAATGTCCATATTGTAAAGAGTTTGAAAAACACTTACCTCAAATAAAAGATAAAATAAAAGTGAAATTCTTTTTTTACCCATTAAATTTTCATGAAAATGCAGAAGAGATGTCAAAATACATTATGAGTCAAAAAAATAAGAAATTTGAAAAATTATTAAATATTGAAAAAGAAGATTATAAATCAGCAAAATATCCACAAGCAATTGAAAAGAAATTACAAGAACACAAAGAGTTTGCATCAAAACTTGGAGTAAAAGGAACACCATCAATATTAGATGAAGATGGAAGAGCAGTTTCATGGATCAATCTTTTAAGTTCTTATGGAATAAACATCAATGCCAAATAATTTAATTGAAAATTTAATACATACAAAAGACCAGGAGCTATTAGGAAAATATTCTAATAGCCCTATTCTTTCAATAAGAGAAGCAATTGCAATAAATCCAAATACTCCTAGTAAAATCTTAAAAAAACTTGCATATGACCCTACAGTAAATGTTGCAATTAAAGCTATAAATAATAAAAGATGTTTTGAAAGAAGAGAGTTTTTAAAAGAGGATTTAGAAAATGTTTGCATTGTGTGCAATAAAAGTCCATTAGTAAAATGTAAGGAGTATCCATATTGTAAAAAACAATAAGTTTTACAATATGGTACAAATTCCAGTAGTCATAATCTAACACCATTATTACTTTATAAATCAACAATCATTCTTTTAACTTTTTCTTTCCTCAATAAATTATAAACCCATGCCTTAAACAATTCCCCTTGCCTTACCATACTTTAAAATGTCGTAAATGTTGCTAATTTTGGGAATGTTGCCAATGTCGTTAGCGTCCTGTCCTCTCTCAAAAAATAAAACTTGAAATCAAAAGAGTTGGGATTTTCTGTATATGGATTATGTTAGGTGTTAGATTATGACTACTGGAATTTGTACTATTTAGGTTTTTTTTAAATGTATTATTGTATAATATGTTTTTATATTAAAGGAAGAACAATGCATATATTTTTAAAAATAGGAATTACACTTTTTATTATTCAATCTTCTTTGTTTGCTTCAAATAATATAAGTGTTAATGATTTTATTAATAAAAAAGAGTGTAATCAAATTATTGACAAGCAACTTTATAAAATTTGCTATAGCTACAAATATAAAGGAGCTTTATCTGGTTGGGTTACACTAAAAAAAGAAAATGTTAATAAAGTCAATATAAAAAAAAGACCTAGATTTTATAGCGAAAAAACTATAGCTATGAAATATAGAACCAAATATAAGGATTATACAGGGTATGGAAGAAAATGGAATAGAGGTCATTTTATAGTTGCAGATGCAGATTTTGATTATGACAAAAAAGCTTTAAATAAAGCATATACTATGGCTAATATAATACCTCAAAGTGCAAAGGTTAATCAAAGAACATGGATTAAAGTAGAAAGATATGGAAGAATGTTGGCTACAAGATTAGGATATATAAATTCCATATCAATAGCGAAATATAAAGATGAAAGTAATAAAATAAAGAATAACATAGTTATACCATCTACTTTATATAGAATATATTACAACAATGAAGCAAAATTCCTTAAATGTTTTAAATATGAAAACAAACTCAATATAAATTATAAAGCAGACAAATTAAAAGATCATTTAATAGATTGCAATTCATTAATAAAGGGATAAAATGAATGAAAAGCTAACAAAAAAAACAAAATTTGAGCTTGCAAAAAAAGAAATCTTTGAAATATTAGAAAAATATAAAAAGATTTCTTTTCCTGAATCAGATTTATATTTAATAAATGAAACTGACGCAAAAGCAATTATATATATTGATGTTAAATATCTTGCAAATTTAAGAACTGAAACACGAAAAGGTAGTGCTTATAACATTAATAGAATTGTTAATATATTAAACCCTGGAACAGTATCAAGCTATTACACTATATATGATGTAGAAAAATACAAATTAATAACTGATCAAGGTAAAATTAGAGAAAGACTGGAAGCAGAAAAGGAAATATCCAAAAATATTATTCTAAAAAGGGCTGAAGAAAAAATAGAAAAATTAGAACATAATTCTTATTATGAAAAAGAAAAACTAAAATTAAAAGAACAAAGCAGAAAACAAATAGAATTTGAAGAAATAATGTTTAATGAAATTCAAAATAATCCTGATTCTTTTGAACTAAGAATTACAAATTTCAAAGAAAGAAAAGTATATAAAGAAATAAATTTTAGATATAAAGATTTAAATGGTAAAAATTGTTATCAAAATAAACACTTATCAGTTATATATCCAAATTTGCTTATATATAAAAAAGACAATGAAGATAATAAAAGAAAACTCAATATGGAAATTGAAAAATTTATTAAAGAAGGGTACAAAGCTCTTGGTCAAGTTTACTTTAAAAAGATAAAGGATTAAAATGTTAAATTCTAAAGATAAAATTCAATATAAAATATTACAAAAATCTATTCAATCAACATCTTTATTGGTAATAAAAGGCTTTATTGATGTTATAAGCATAAATGGTTCAATTTTTCCTGCAATTAAAGATGTTATATTTTTAGAAATTAGTCAATTAAAGAATGGAATATATGATACAAAAAATGGAACATTCATGAAGCTATCAACTTTTGAATTAAAGCAAATGAAATATGCTGCTAAGGAAATTTATCAAAAAGAAAAAAGTTCTTTTATTAAAACAAACAGTACAAATGCAAGAATTGATTTACCAAAAAAAACTTGCAGCTTTAATTATGATAAAAATAGATATTGGTTAAATATTGATAATATTGGTATATCTTTTGATAAGTATGAATTGTTATCATTTATTGATGAAATTGATAACATATATTTAGAAATGAATAAATATTTATTTATGTATCAAAGAAAATATGAAAAAGTAATGAAAGATATAAGCAATAAGAAT
>ERZ1673961.200-NODE-200-length-29866-cov-8.901647_pt1 | contig 29866 bp, 24 predicted proteins | sample MGYA00580189_ERZ1673961 | MGnify/ENA primary metagenome ERZ1673961 (study PRJEB41334, sample SAMN05608105) | rock metagenome | biome: terrestrial subsurface; feature: shale formation; material: shale | place: USA: Pennsylvania ... | reverse complement strand
TAGCGACCGTATCATTCAATTAGCCATTGCATCCTGAGGTGCGTCCATATATGTTGCGTAATTCGGACAGGAAACCAAATCGCCTGAAATTGAGTGATTCCTATACAACACACTGAGTTTCAGGCATACCAAGTCCTGTAAGCTTGTTCAGCGCTTTAATCATGGCGTAGGTTTCACCAACCTGAGCATTGTAGTTTCTCAGGCTTAGCTTCCCACCTAGCAACTGCTTCACTCGATACATAGCTGTTTCTGAGAGTGAACGCTTGTGGTAACCATACCGTTTTTTCCACTTTTTGTTTGATGCTTAGAGTTTCTGACAACCTACCGCCAGATTACGAGGATGCCCTTGTTCCCATAAGGCTGCTCCTTCCCTTGGCGGGATGAGAGGACCCGCTCGCTTTATCCGTATGGTATCATGGCAATTTCTTGTGTCATAAGCGCCATCACCTGATATCTCAATGATTTTACGACGTGTCTGCTTAAGTAAGTTGGGGAGCACTTCGGCATCGGTTACGTTAGATAAACTCAACTCTGCTTCGGCTATTTCGTGGGTGCTGGTATCTACTGCTACATAGCCAACGCCAGACTCTACGCTTCCCGTCAGTACCATGCTTCTTGACCTTCCATTCTGAAGTGTTGACCGACTTGTCGGAGTTTAAATCTCGCTCCGATGTGATTGTATCGAATCGCATGGCACAAGAGCTTTTGGATGTGGAAGACAAAGTGTATATCCGTGATTTGTTTAACGGCGACAAGTAATTACTAATAGTCAAAACCCTTGGGGTGATCGTTGATGATCCTTTTTTGTCTTTGATTAACAGAGCGTTAGCGTAGCCTCCGTCTCAGTGGTGAGACAGAAGTGAGACACTTTTTTGTTGCTTTTTTGAGGTCCTAATAGGTTGGGAGTACGAACCTATTGGGGCTGTATTTTGGTCTTATTATTCGCTAGCATTTGCGCTAGTTTTTCGAAAGGTTAGCTATATGAACGTTTTGGTTACAGGTGGTATGGGCTATATTGGCAGTCATACCTCTATTCAAATGATCCAAGCGGGAATGACCCCCGTCATTTTTGATAATTTATACAATAGTAAAAAAACAGTTCTCGACCGAATTGAAAAAGTGTCAGGTGTTAGACCTACCTTTATTGAAGGTGATATCCGCGATAAAGGAGTACTTGTTGACGCTCTCAAACAACATAGCATTGAAGCTGTGATTCATTTTGCGGGCTTAAAAGCGGTAGGCGAGTCAGTCGCAAAACCTCTCGAATACTACGACAACAACGTTCATGGAACCTTGGTTCTTGTTGATGCCATGCGTGAAGCGGATGTAAAAACACTCGTTTTCTCATCGTCAGCGACAGTTTATGGGGATCCTGCGTCAGTGCCCATTACGGAAGATTTCCCAACCAGCGCGACGAATCCATACGGCCGTAGCAAGCTGATGGTGGAAGAGTGTTTGGCAGACTTTCAAAAGGTCAACTCTGAATGGAGTATTACTTTACTTCGTTACTTTAACCCGGTGGGTTCTCACCCATCAGGTGAATTGGGGGAAGATCCGCCAGGCATTCCAAATAACTTGATGCCATTTGTATCTCAGGTAGCAGTGGGACGACGTGAATTTCTTTCTGTATTCGGTAGTGATTATCCAACGAAAGATGGTACAGGGGTACGTGATTATATCCATGTAATGGACTTGTCGGACGGGCATGTGGCCGCTCTCGAAAAAATTGGAAATCAGCATGGTCTTCATGTTTACAACTTAGGGACAGGTAATGGATCTAGTGTCTTAGATATGGTCAAGGCATTTGAGTCCGTCTCTGGTAAAGAGATACCGTATCAATTAGCCGAACGGCGCCCTGGTGATATAGCTGAATGTTGGGCAGACCCGACCAAAGCCATGAAAGAGCTGGGTTGGAAAGCTGAGCGTACTCTAGAGCAAATGACGGGAGATACTTGGCGCTGGCAGTCTAACAACCCTCAAGGTTATCCTGAAACATCCGAAGTCAGATAATCATCGCGACAATCAACGAGTAGGGAAAGATCACGAAGCCACTTGTCCTGCAAGGAGCTTCTCCTTTAACTGCTTTTTTTCTCACCCTGCTTTAAAGGTTTTCTCGTTTTTAGCATGTTCAGTGCCATATGGTGTATCACTGTTAAATTTTTATTTGCTAACACTCGTTCAATTCCCATACATCTCATACACACTTGTTGAGCATCAAGCTCGGGTGAATAGTTACGCACAATGAACGGATTAAGATTAAGCCTTTAGCTTTGGCCTAATTTAGCGACACCAAATCCTCTAGGCTCATTCCCCGATAGCTCACTTCATACCCTTTGAACTTGCTCAGTAGCTTTTGTGACTTGGCGATAAGCTGGGTCTTGCTGTAGCGTTTGATGTTCCTTTTCACTTCAATAAACACCACTTGCTTGTTGGCATCGTTCACCGCCACAATATCAATCTCGTTCTGATTACCTTTCTCCCAATAGGCGCCAATTTGGTTATACTCGCCTGATTCTGCAAGTATGGACTTGAAAAGTCGCTCTAACCAGGCCTCACTGTATTGCTCAAAGTCGCGCTCGAGAACTTTCTGAACATAAAGCAGGTTGCCTACCTCGACACTGCTTTGGTTTTTGTGGATGTAGCGAAACCAGAAATTGAGAAACGCATCTTTGATTTGGTATTTAACCATGCGGCCGCCAGGCTTGCTCAATATCGGGACAATCCGCTCAATGATATCAAATTCCTCCTCCAGCTTTTTCAGCTGTGGCCCAACCGAGTACTGCAGCATCGACTCGATATCACTTCGGCTGGTTTTACCTGATGCAATGGCGGATAAAATGGAAAAGTAATTGCTTTGTTCGCGACCAAATTCCTCCGTCAGTCGGTATTTGCCTTCCTCTAACGTTAGTGAGAACTCATCAATCAACTGTGGCCATAAACTTTGCTTTGGGTCACATTGCACCAGCCACTCCAGATACTTAGGGATCCCCCCACTAAAGCAATACCATTCAAGCAAAGCCTCAGGGCTAAAACAGCCATGATCACTCATCATAGCCTTAATGAAGGTTGGTTTGAGTGGCTGAAGGTTGATCCGATGATCTGCACGGCCAAACAGTGGCTGCTTACTGTTTTGAAATAGGTGCGTCATCATTGAGTAGAGTGAACCACAGCAAACCAGGTGCATGCGAGAGTCGAGGCGATGGCTGTCCCAGAGGTTTTGCATGTCAGAGAAAAAACTGGCGTTCACCTTCTGGATGTCTTGAAATTCATCCATGATCACGGTGATCGGGTTGGATTTGGCGTACGTGAGTAGGATCTCCAAGATAGCTTTGAGCGAATCTGGCTGGCCATAAATGGGGAGATCCAACTGAGCCTTGATTTGCTCGGTAAACTCCTCGGCAAGCAGTGGCTCTGCCTTTCTGGAAACAAACAGATATACGACATTTTTCCCTTCAAACGCTTGTTTTAGCAAGGTGGTTTTACCCACGCGTCGACGACCTACCATCATAGTTAGCTGGCTGTATTCATGGTGGGCCGTGTCGGTCCATCGTTGTAAATTTTTCAGTTCAGATTGGCGGTTGTAAAATCTCATAGCTATACCTTAATTATAATTACTGTAAGTTTTAGTACAGTAACTATGATTTGTTAAGGTGCTTTGTTGGTAAACGTCCACCAGTGTCCCCGCATGTTATTAACGCACCTATCCTTAATTTTCCAGGGTATAAAATAGGCTTTGTTTTATTACCTAACTGTGATCTTATACTGCCTAGTGTTGTCGGTGAGTAATAAGTGATTTAGTTTCAGACATTTAGAGAGAAATTGAGCATATTGAATGACCCTCGTCAGTCAAAAAAGGTGTGCGGAGCCTCAGTAAAGAGTAGAAACTCTGCAGGTACGTTAGCTACTCGACAGACATCTCAGGCGGGTCAAATACAGCTATCTCTGGCAAATCGCCTTCGAATTTCTCTATATTGACTAATGCACTATGAGCCGCAGTACTTTGTGACAATTTCGATGTACGTTTATCATGAGTGAGAACATTCGGGTTACCATGCTTATCAAGGCTGGCTTTTTCACTTGGATTTATCGGGTCATACCATGAACCAGTACACAAATAGATGGTTCTTTCTCGAATGTCTTCAGTAACAACAGCACCAGCTAGACAAGCCCCTCGGTCATTAAAAACTTTAACGATATCTCCGTCTTTAATACCTCGAGCCTTCGCATCTACCGGGTTGATCATCACTGGTTCACGGCCTTTAATCTTAGCGTTTCGGCTGTAACTGCCTGAATCGAGTTGGCTATGCAGCTTTGTTTTCGGTTGCCCTGAAATCATATGAAGCGGGAATGTTTCCGCTTGTTTTGAATTCAACCACTCTGTCGGAGGTAGCCAGGTAAACTGCCCTGGGCAATCTTCGTATCCAAACGAGGCAATACGTTCGCTGTAGAGCTCGATCTTACCGCTTGGTGTGGTTAATGGATGCAAACCTAGGTCTTGTCTAAATTCTGCAAGCAGTACGGCTTCCGGGTTCGGATCCGCGAACTCGATAACGTCTCCATTCAAAAACGCATCAAAATCAGGAAGCTCAACACCTAACTTTTTCGACTCAGGGATCAGCTTTTGCCACATGCTCTCAAGCCATTGACGTGAGGTCTTGTTTTGAGTGAAGTCCTCTTCGATATCCAAACGCTTTGCGATTTCTGTGAAAATATCAAACTCATCACGAGCTTCACCAATGGGTTCAACGACTCTAGGCATAGGGATCAAGCTGTTGTCACGGGAGCCAGCACCGATATCTTCTCGCTCTAATGTTGTCGTTACTGGTAATACAATATCGGCAAACCTTGCTGTTGCTGTCCAGTTGATTTCATTGACGATGATGGTTTCAGGTTGCTGGAAGGCCTCAACTAAGCGGTTAATATCTTGATGATGATGAAATGGATTACCACCGGCCCACCAAACCATACGGATATCCGGATAAGTCAGATTCATACCGTTGTATTGATATTCATCCCCCGGATTGAGCAACATATCGGAAATACACGCTACCGGAATAAACGCGTCGACGTTGTTTTTGCGCTGCGGGAATGCTGGCCAACGAATAGGGCGATGCATCAATCCAATCCCACCGTCAGAGCCATACGCAATAGCGTAGCCACCACCAGGTAAGCCAATTTGACCAAGCATCGAAGCTAAAGTGATCGTTCCCCAAAGCGTTTGTTCGCCATGTTCAGTTCTCTGAACCCCTGCGGCTGTACAGATAAAGGTGCGAGACTTGGCCATTTGGCGAGCAAGTTGTTTGATGCGTTCTGCCGGGATTTCCGATAAAGCGCTGGCCCACTCTGCTGTTTTAGCGACGCCGTCTTTCTCACCAAGCAGGTACGCCTTAACTTCGTCAAACCCAACGGTATATTTGTCGAGGAATGCATTGTCATGAAGGTCTTCAACAAGCAAGGTGTGTGCAAGTCCCAGCATGATCGCTGAATCAGAGCCTGGAACTGCAGCCAGCCACTCAGCTTCAATTTCTGCCGGGGAATCTGAGCGACACGGATTGATGTCAATAAACTCTACACCCGCTTTGCGGCATGCCAGTAGTTCGTCTTTCAATCGGTGACGGGCGCAACCACCAGGAGAAACTTGAGCGCTCTTAAGTGGCACACCACCAAACATAACAACCAACTCGCCCTCTTTAGCAATCGTTGACCAACGAGTAGCCGTCGATGTCAATTTATTAAAGTCACCGACAATATGTGGTAACAGGATAAGTGCAGTGTTGTAGCTGTAGTTACCTTCACTACTTACAAATCCACCAGCACAGGCTAAGAATCGCTTAAGCTGACTTTGAGCATGATGAAAACGACCAGCACTGCCCCAACCATAGGAACCGCCGAATATCGCTTCGTTTCCGTGCTCGTTACGGATGGACTTAACAGCATTGCTGATAAGGTCGAAGGCTGTTTCCCAAGAAACCTCAACAAAAGGTTCTTGACCCCTAGTGTTATTTTTATGTTGTGGCCCGTTCTCTAGGTAGCTCTTACGAACAGCCGGTTTCTTTATTCGGGCTGATCCATAAAGAGAGCTATGCATGTTGTCATTGATAGGAGAAGGATCCGTATCGATTGGGTGTGCACTGACGCGAACTAATTTGCCGTCTTTGACCTCTGCAATCCCCGCCCCCCAGTGACTGGAAGTCGTGTACTTTTTCGTCATATTGTTACTTGGTTAAATGGTTAGAACATTACTATTACCGCTAGGTTGGCCAACAACGTTTGTCATAGATACCTAGCAAAAGGAATTGGCTGAAGTTTACCTTTGTGGAACACGATTGTTCCAGGCCTCATTCAGGCTATTCAAGAATACGTTATTACCAATAACTCATTGAGTAAAGACAAGACCCAAGCAAGATGTTCTTTGTAACGCAATCGGGAGCTGTTTGCTTTTCAATATAAGTTTTTAGCAAAATCGGCGTAAACCATCGCCCGATGAGGGCGGTGATATAAGTCGAAATTGCTCTAGCAATTTAAATTGTCTATATTCGAATTTCTGTAACGAAAACCAAGTGCAGAAAGTAAAACCGATTTTTAACAGTGCATTTGATGTATTGCGCCATATGAGGGATGAGTTGTCCGTCTTCACATTGAACCGGACTGAATGTTCATTATGCTCGGGAATTCGCAACAGCACCTGATAGCGATATCAGCCCCTTTTCCTTGCGGGGGAGTCAGCCAGAAGAGGCCCATCCAGCGAGGGCGGGCGAGAGGCCATTGATGGCTTATGGGGATTGATGTAGTGTACTCATTCAGAACCTTTGGATCATAGAGCAGAAGAGATGTTTTTAAATCCTTTACGTTGGAAACAACGGCTGCAAAACTTACAAAAAGCGCAATTGCGTTTAATGAAAGCTTGCGCACAAGACTCTTATAATGAACTAGAGCTGGCAGGACTTATTCAAACCTTTGAGTTTTCCTTCGAGTTGACTTGGAAGACGCTGAAAGATCTACTCGAATTTGAAGGATATGATGCTGCATCACCTCGGAGTGTTATTCGAACAGCGTTAGAAGCGAACCACCTTTCTCCCAACCAATGTGAAACGTTGCTCGAGGCACTGGGTAAACGAAACTTCCTCACTCACACTTATGATGAAGAGAATGTGCTACAAGCCCAAGCGTTAATATTAGAAGAGTTTGAGCCTGTTATTACTGCTATCACTCAATACTTAACGGAGAAAAGCAACAATGACGAGTAATGGTGTTCAGGAAAATGGACTTAAAGTGAAGCACCAACAACAACTCATCGCGCTTTTGACACAACACCCGCATGTTTGTGCGGCTTGGTTATTTGGTTCAAGGGCCATTGGGACCTTCAAACCTAACTCGGATATTGATCTTGTTTTGGAAGGTGAGCAGCTAGATTTAACAGACGTTGCTGAGCTTTTGACTCAAATTGAGCTTACGACTATTCCGTACAAGGTTGATATTCTGATCAAGCATAAAATCAAAAATGATAAGTTGATTGATCATATTGAAAAACATGGGGTGAGATGGGTTTGATGCGTCTTTGTTGGATTGTATCTAGCGGCTAACTGGCGTGTCCCTGCCTTTCATTTCGTTGATATCATCGTGCCCTTTGCCAGTCATTGCGCCAATACAGAAATGAGTTGCCCTTCTGTTCCTCATCTTGACTTTCGCATCGATGAAGAAACAAAGCGTTTGGCTCAAAAGGCCATCGAGCGCAAGGGCAGTACATTGAGCGATGCCTGCCGTAACTTTACGGAGCAACTCGCTGATGAGTAGCTTAAATTTGAAGATCACGACGCTTGGATTACTGAACAGGTTAATCATGCGTTTACGCGCCTAGAGCATGGAAAAGCTCAGTTTGTATCGCCCGATGAGGGCGGTGATATAAGTCGAAATTGCGATAGCAATTTAAATTGTCTATGTTCGAATTTCTGTAACGAAAACCAAATGCAGAAAGTAAAACCGATTTTTAACTGACTGACCAAGAACCCCCTTAAACGTATTAATAAGTTAATTACAGATGCAAAGCGATCACCATTTGAAGGCATTGGCAAACCTGAACCATTGAAAGAGCACTTAACTGGTTTCTGGTCTCGCAGGATTGACGATACAAATAGACTCGTTTATGCCGTTAATGATTCACATTTAACGATAATTGCTTGTCGTTATCATTACTAATTGAATCGCAGTAAACAATAAGGATTAAGGTGATGTGAGCAACGCAATACCTTAGCCTCCGCACAATACCTTAAACACATAAACCGACGCATAGTAAAAATGCCACGCGTTGCGAATCACTCTTAATCCTTATTTGTTATACCGCTTGGTTGAGGCTAAAGTGACCAACATAAAGACCACTTAAGAGACCGATTATATGACCACTAGAATTTTAGCCGATGTTGCTGCAAGCATTACCGAGTTGAAAGCTAACCCTATGAAAGTTGCAACTAGTGCTTACGGCGAACCTGTTGCTGTATTAAACCGAAATGAGCCCGCATTTTATTGTGTACCTGCCGAAGCGTACGAAATGATGATGGACAGACTCGAAGAGCTTGAACTACTCGCTATCGCTAAGGAGCGTGAGTCTGAAGAGAGCATTTCGGTAAATATTGATGACCTATAAACTCGACTTTAAAAAAAAGGGTGCACTCAAAGAGTGGAAAAAGCTTGGCTCTACTCTGCAACAACAGTTTAAGAAAAAGCTGATAGAACGCTTAGATAACCCACATGTTCCGGCTTCAAAGCTTTCTGGAGCTGACAACATGTATAAAATTAAGTTGCGTCAATCTGGCTACCGTCTCGTCTACAAAGTTGAAGACGGTGTCATCATTGTAACCGTCTTAGCAGTCGGAAAACGCGAACGTAGTGAGTCGTCATATCATCAAGCGAGCGCTACGCTTTACAGCGATAAACAGATAACCAAGTTGTATCGCCAGCTGGCCAAACAATTACACCCAGACAAAGAAATGGACGAAGAGAAGACATCTGAGAAAAGCGCACTCATGCCGCAACTATCACAAGCGAAGAAAGACAAAGATGTGGTGACCTTGTTTATGTGAGCTCAGCAGCACCTTTCTGATCATGAGATGTGATGGATGAAGGTATGCTTGAACGCTTAACGATGACCGAAAAAATTGGGAAAACTTGCAAAGTTGGGTAGAGCAGCCAACGCTTTTCGTCTCCGGGCAATCGTTCCACTTGGGGGGCTGGGAGATTGAGCTAAAGCAACGAATGAAACATTAGGCCCAAAGTGATAAATTGTACCATCACATTTATAGGACTTTGTAGGTATGCCAACAATCACTCTCACCGCCTTGACAGCGACGCAGCCGACGATCGCAAAGAAGAGCAAGCTCAATCAACTTTGGAGCGATATTGAAAAGAAGCGTCAGCGCAATCAGAGGTATCAAGTTAAACTCGATAAGTTTTATCAAGAGTTTAAAACATCGACAGAAGCGACCGAGCAAGCCGTCTGTTTAGCGACAGAGGCCTGGATTCAACACTTGATTTCCTTCATACCACGTAAAACCATCAAAAGTGCCCAGCGTGAGGCTTTGTATGATTGGCTGCAAGAAGAGCTTTCGGTTTTAGAGGCCAACCCGTTCAACCCTGTTAACACCAAAGACTTGCGCGAAGCATTCAATCAGGCGCTGCTTGCGGATACCTCACATGCCCCGATGCCAGATGACGTTCCTACCGAGGTGCTTGAGGCGTTTCGTAAAGAGCTTGAGATGATGATTGGTGATGAAATCGAATTGTCTCACGAAGAGCTGATTGAAATGATGAGAGAGCCGCACAAGTTCCAGGCTTACCTGCAAGGGCTTTTAGCGGAAAAAATTGACGCTGACAGTAATGAAAAGGAAGACGCATTTGATTGGGGCGCAGAGGACTTTTTCTCGGGTGATGATTCAAATCATGAGTTGAACGCGCCTTGCTCACCGATGAGTCAAGCGCTGTATAGCGATAAACAGATGACGAAGCTGTATCGGCAATTAGCTAAGCACTTACACCCAGATAAAGAAACAGATGTCACCAAAAAAGATGAAAAAAGTGCGTTGATGCAGCAGCTATCACAAGCCAAGAAAGAAAAAGATGTGGTTGCACTGCTTTTGATGGCTCAGCAGTACCTGCCTGATCATGAAATGGTAATGGACGACAAATTGCTTGCGCGTTTAGAGGCAACGCTCAAAGAGAAAGTAGCTCTGTTAAATAGAGAATACCAAGCGCTGAGGAACGGTGATGATATAAAGAGTATTATTTGGCAGAAGTTTGGTGGAGGAAACAAAGTCTCCCGAGAAAGAGAACTCAGCCAATACCGTCATTCTCTACAACAAGAGGCGCAAGAGTTGCATCAGCGATGCCAAGAGGTGAGAACGGTCAAACACCTTCAACAGCTCTTGAAAGAGCGAGTTGATGCGGCGCGTTTTCATCAACAGTTGATGAGTATTGAACCCTTCGATTTTTTTGCTGCTGAAGACGATTGGTTTTAGCCAAGAGTATGCCATCATATCGGGGCAAGTCGGTCGATGTGGAGGGCGGCTGGTTTGTTTTTATCAGTCGTCGCCAGACTCCTACGCGGATATTTTACACGCTCCAAGAAGCTATGTCTTATGGTTTGAGTGGCTGAAAGATAATGGACAAATGGACTTTTCTGGTAACAAATCTATAAGTAGCAATGTGTATTCCGGTTAACGAGATCAGTGAGTCTGGTTTCATTGGGATCACCCTCAATAACTCCATTGGGTGAGGTTTGAGTGTTAACCTAACTTAGCGCGTTGGATCAACCTTGCTTGGACTTTTCGCATCGACTCTCCTTTCAGATTTTTCCTATGTGCGTTGTGTGTGAGGCAAAATCGTCTTGTTACGGAGGTTTCTTCCTCTGTCACTAACACGTGTTGCACTTTCAATTGTTAGCCAAATGTGTACAGCTACCGTTAAAGAGAACATCGCCTTAATGAAAACAATCACTTAACCTGTTAAACTTCAAACATCCAAGAATTTGAATGATTGTGATAACAACGTCTACTGCTTGGATCGTTTATTCTAGTTTTGACTAGGTCACAGATAAATAAAAGATATTGAGGTTAATAAGCCCTATTAATATTCAGTAGAGAGGGATAATGACTAAAGGTATAGATAAATACAGTATCGACAGTACGGATTACACTGTCGGTCAAGACAATGTCCAAAAATGGGGTTTTGATATTCATAACCCAGTCTTTGGTATCAGTGCGGGACTGATTGCTTTGTTCCTCATCGGGGTTCTGATCACAGATACCGCTTCCGCAAAGGCTGCATTAGATGGCGTTAAAGGCCAGATTATCAATTCGTTTGATTGGCTCTTCATCTGGTCGGGGAATCTTTTCGTCATTTTCTGCTTAGGTTTGATTGTTTCTCCATACGGAAAAATCCGCCTTGGTGGTGTTGATGCGACGGCCGATTACTCGTTCCTCTCTTGGCTATCGATGCTGTTTGCCGCAGGTATGGGTATTGGCTTGATGTTCTGGAGTGTAGCTGAGCCGGCTGCTTACTTTACGGGTTGGTTTGAAACTCCGTTAGGTGTTGAACCAAACACCCCAGAAGCGGCAAAACTGGCAATGGGTGCCACGATGTATCACTGGGGTCTGCATCCTTGGGCGATTTATGGCGTCGTAGCATTGTCACTCGCTTTCTTCTCTTACAACAAAGGATTACCTCTTTCTATCCGTTCTATCTTCTACCCAATTTTAGGGGATAGAGCTTGGGGGTGGGCGGGTCACATTGTTGATATCCTTGCTGTACTTGCAACGCTATTTGGTCTGGCGACATCACTTGGCCTAGGTGCACAACAAGCGGCTAGCGGTATTCAACATGTATTCGGCTTTGAAGCAGGCTTAGGGCTGCAAGTTATTGTGATTACAGCGGTGACTTTATTGGCGGTCGTTTCAGTACTTCGTGGTATTGATGGTGGCGTTAAAGTGATCAGTAATATCAACATGCTGGTTGCTTTCCTACTGCTTATCTTAGTGGCTCTGATCGGCTACGCGGTGACGCTGGGGTCCATCCCAACAACATTGATGGCGTACATTGAAAACCTCATTCCGTTGAGTAACCCTCACGGTCGTGAAGATGAAACGTGGATGCACGGTTGGACGGTATTCTACTGGGCGTGGTGGATTTCATGGTCACCATTCGTAGGCATGTTTATCGCACGTGTTTCTAAAGGCCGTACCGTTCGTGAGTTCATCACCGCAGTACTGATTGTACCGACGACAGTGACGATCATTTGGATGTCAGTATTTGGTGGCATGGCCATTGACCAAATCGTGAATAACGTGGGTATTCTTGGTCAAGACGGCCTAACGGATGTATCACTAGCAATGTTTCAAATGTTTGATGCACTGCCGTTCGGTATTCTGCTATCAATCATTGCGGTTGTATTGGTTTTAGTATTCTTCATTACATCGTCTGACTCAGGCTCTCTCGTGATCGACAGCATCACCGCGGGGGGTAAAGTTGATACACCCGTTCCTCAACGTGTGTTCTGGGCGTTCCTTGAAGGTGCGATTGCGATAGCGCTATTGTGGGTGGGTGGTACTGAAGCCGTGCAAGCTCTACAAGCGGGTGCAATCTCGACGGCATTACCATTCACCATCATTCTATTGCTGATGTGTGTTAGCTTGCTAATGGGAATGCGTACAGAAAAACGCTAGGCTCTAACGTCGAAATCTATCGACACTTATATGCGGTATGCAGGAGCCAACTAAAAATGGCAGCGATTACATAGGTACGCTGCCATTGTTAAAACGTTTATCGAACAATGAGCCTGCTGGTTCTATGATGAGTGCAACTTTTTGGAAGCGCCAATGGGACATCTCTTACTTCTTTCCTTTCTATTGTTGGTTACCGGAGTGGGTTGCGTTTTTTATTACTTGCTGACCTCAGTGTGGTGAGGGATAGCAACAATGCCAAAACTGAAATCCCAATGCCTTGAACGGCAGAAAGGGTTGGTCACTGCAAACCACCACCCACTAAGTTTCCACATCCATGATCATCACCCATTGTTCGCCATACCCGACGAGTCGTTCCGGATCATAAGACCGTTGCTCCATTGCAAGGCTCATGGCCTGGGTTAAGCGGAGGTGTTGCAGCCACAAATCTCCCTGATTCACCGGATACTCTCGGCAGCAACACGATGCTGACGCGAGCCAAAACTTAATCAATGGCAGATCGGGATAGTGTTGGTGTAACTCAAGATCAAAATAACAATGGCGCTGACAGCCAAAACACGCGGTTACGTGCTCATTGAGGGCATGAAACAAAGTGCTATCGTGTCGGTATTGCTGCCAGCAACGCTGGGCATACAGCGACAGGCTGTCTTGCAAAAGTGCCGAAGGTTGCAAATCAAAGGGCGCTTCGGACTGCCACCATTTTTCAGCCTGACTGCCAAAATCAAGTGTATACTTATGCCGCCTTTGGGTGTAATAGCGATTCACTTAAGTGTTGTTTTTGGAATTAAGTAATGAACTATACTGCTTAAAACTGTAATACCCTGCTACTTGTTGATTTTTTGGTAAGTGGGTGGTTATACTGCCTATAGCTGTAATAACTATAGACTTAAAATGATGAGGCAAGAATTAGCGATTAACAGACTTAACGAGCTTGATTCAAAGGGTCGGTATGTCTTTTTACACCGAGATTTAGCCAAAATTTTTCACGAAGATTCCACTCGGTCATTGAACGATAGCCTAGCTCGCCTAGTAAAAACAGGATTACTAGAGCGACCAGCGAGAGGGGTCTACGTATACGGCTTATCAAAAAACAAAAACACCTCAAAGACAATTGAGCTTATTGCTATTGCTCTTAGAAGAGGCGAGTACAACTACGTAAGCCTTGAGTCGGCATTGTCTTCTTACGGGGTTATTTCTCAAATCCCAGTAGACAGACTCACCTTGATGACAACAGGGGCTAAGGGAACATACAAGACAAATTACGGAGTAATCGAATTCACTCATACAAAACGATCAGTTTCAGATATTTTAAGTCAGGTGATCACCATCGATAGGCCGCTTAGGGTTGCATCAAAGGTTGCCGCATTAAGAGATTTGAAGCGCGTGGGTCGTAATACGCATTTGATTGATATGGAGGCGATGGTAGATGACTAAGGCGAAAGAAGATTTTGATTTGTTAGTGGAGATGGCGCTCGCTCAGGGTGGCACAAAGGATATGCGCCCCGTTATTGAGAAGGAGCTCCTTCATTACGATATCTTGTTTGCATTAGATGAAGCGAAGTTGCTAGATCGACTCGTTTTTCAAGGCGGTACTTCTTTACGCCTATGTAGAGGCTCCAACCGATATAGTGAAGACTTGGATTTCGCTGGCGGGAAAGATTTCAGTAGTAAAATGCTAATTGAAATGAAGGAGGTAATCGAAAAATACATCGGTGAACGTTACGGACTTGAGGTGACAGTCAAGGAACCAAGCTCGCTTAAGAAAGATCCGAAGTATGCTGAGCTGAACATTGACAAATGGCAAATTGCGGTAGTGACTTCGCCTGAGCAAAAACACTTAGCTAAACAGAGAATTAAACTAGAGGTAGCGAATATCCCTGCCTACACTAAGGAGCCATTACCTCTGGTTCAGAACTATGACTTTCTTCCGGATGGTTACTCATCTACGTTAATTTACACGGAGACTCTTGATGAAGTGATGGCTGATAAAATTATCTCTCTTCCTGCTACACAGAAATACATCAGGCATCGAGATGTTTGGGATCTGGTGTTTTTGAAGCGAAATGGTGCTGCGCTGAATATTGATTTGGTGCTCCAGAAAATCGAAGACTACAAGATCGAAGGCTTTAAGGATATGCTAGATGCTCGCATCTCTTCACTTAAAGAGATTGTGTACGGTGAAGAGTTTTCAAAAGAGATGGAGCGATTCTTGGCTAGAGTGACCTTTGATGGCACGTTGGCTACTGATAAATTCAAATCCTACATGTTGGCAACTCTGACGACAATCCTTACCGACACAAGAAAGGCGTTGGAAGGAGCAGACTCAGAAGAGCCAGATTTTCCCATGTAACCGAAATTACGTGGATAGTAAATACAGTTATACGCCATATATGTTGGCGTGGCGGTGCTTATAGCAGCTCTTAAATACATCTTCTTAGATGGCTGCCTGGCCTATGATTGAGCAGTCTTACGTCAAATAAAAACCACTTATCTGTTACCGTCGATTTCAAATTGCTCCACTTGGGGCAACAATATCCTGAGTCTGATTTTATCGCGATATTATTACAAAAGCGGTCCTTCTGAAGGTAGTTGACACTGTCGTGCTCCCGTTTTATTCAGAGCACCGATTGGTTAGTCGGTGCTCCCTCTTACTTCTTTCCTTTCTATTGTTGGTTACCGGAGTGGGTTGCGTTTTTTATTACTTGCTGACCTCAGTGTGGTGAGGGATAGCAACAATGCCAAAACTGAAATCCCAATGCCTTGAACGGCAGAAAGGGTTGGTCACTGCAAACCACCACCCACTAAGTTTCCACATCCATGATCATCACCCATTGTTCGCCATACCCGACGAGTCGTTCCGGATCATAAGACCGTTGCTCCATTGCAAGGCTCATGGCCTGGGTTAAGCGGAGGTGTTGCAGCCACAAATCTCCCTGATTCACCGGATACTCTCGGCAGCAACACGATGCTGACGCGAGCCAAAACTTAATCAATGGCAGATCGGGATAGTGTTGGTGTAACTCAAGATCAAAATAACAATGGCGCTGACAGCCAAAACACGCGGTTACGTGCTCATTGAGGGCATGAAACAAAGTGCTATCGTGTCGGTATTGCTGCCAGCAACGCTGGGCATACAGCGACAGGCTGTCTTGCAAAAGTGCCGAAGGTTGCAAATCAAAGGGCGCTTCGGACTGCCACCAAAGCCGTTGTACATCTTGAGATAACCCGCCTAATGCGATGATGGTCAGCGTATTGTCATGCGCGTGTTGAAAATCAAGCAAGGCATGAAGCTTATCCCATTGCGCTTCAAATGAGAGAGTATCATTCATCATAGTCCCTCCTGTTTCATCAGCTCATTAAACGCACTGCCATCGCTTCTTGATGCATTGGCCACATACGGGGCATAGACTTTGAACAATAAGCTCGTATCACTGTGCCCAAGCATGTGCGAGATATAAAGCGGGTTTTCGTGTGCGGCGATATGAAGGACGGCGGCGGTATGTCTGGTTTCATAGGGGCGTCGGCGTTTAAGGCCCGCTTTTTCAAGCGTTGGATACCACAGTTTTTTGCTGACAAAGTGGGTGTCGAGTGGCTTTCCTTGGTGGGTAAACACAAAAGGCGAGTCATCTGTTTTTTGTTCTTTTAGACGGGTAAACACCGCTAGCAGGGTGTCACACATTTTGAGCTCTCGGCGTGATTTGGGGGTTTTCACGTCCCCCAGTTCGCCATTAACCATATTCTGACGAACACAAATGAGGCGGTGCTCAAAGTCGATGTGCTCCCAATGTAGGCCATGAATTTCACAACTGCGGATCCCGGTCCAGAATCGGACGATAAAATAGTCACGCCATTGGGCAGGTACTGTCTCCAGAAAATGCTGAACCTCCTGTATGGTCATCGGATGAGAGTCGGCTTTTTCTTCTTTGAGCGTTTTATAGCGGCGAAGCGGATAGGTAAACTGGTGCTCATCTGCGGCGAGGCCTAAAATGGAGACCAGCGGCCAAAAGATGCCGTTGATACGTTTGTTGGAGAGCTTACGATGGCCCTTGTCGTCCCGTTGGTTGATGAGTGTTTCTCGAAAGAATTCCACATTGGCGAGCGTCACTTCATTAATGAGCGTGTTGCCAAAGTTGGGGATCAGATAACGGTCTAAGGTGTTACGCACTGTTTGTTGATAGCTGCTTTTCCATTTGCCTTTTTGGCGGTCAAACCACTCGTTGGCGAAATCATCAAAAAATGGATAAAGACGGTCGGGGTGCTTTGCTCGTTGCAGCGCCTCAAAAATCCGGACCTTTTTGCTTTCGGGAAAATAGTCGCGATATTGGAAGGTGTTCAACGCGATCTCAGCGTTCATTTGCTTGAGAAGGGCTTTGGCTTGACTGAGGTTTTTCGGGGTCGCCATTTGCTTTGTGCCTTCACGAAAGCGGCGGCCGTACAAATGTAGATCGAATTGAATACGCCCGTTTGGGCGAATACGAATGTGCGCCATGGTGGCCTCCATCAGTGTGGGATCCATAAATAGATCTGTCCCTGACCGATGGAATTCGTTAGAATCGTGCCATCGGCTGGGTCGGGTTAAACGCTGCGCAGCCGGTACGGGGTAGGGAGGTGGCCGCCTTCCTATCCCAACTGCTTATCTGATTTTCAAAGAGTGCGTTTTTAGCCACTATTGGTGAAAATCTCATCAATTACCATATCAGATGCTGGATGTTTGTCCAGTACTTTTGCGACAAATGTTAAATGTCGTCATAGCCAACCATGTCAATCTGAGCCGTTTCATCATCCACTTTGCCTTCGAGCTGCGCCTCGAGTTTGTTTTTGGCGTCTAGGGCCAGTGAGAGCTTGTCGGGCGCGGGGGCGACATCATCGACGTACGCGTAAGGGTGCTCGCCTTTCACATCATTATAAAAGCCAAGCTTATACACGCCTTCGCTCGCATTTTTGAGTAGCGCAAGTTTGATCTGCTTAGCCGACGTGATGTCCGTTATCCGCACTTTCGCCAGCTCACTTAAATTGATGCGATGCACCATGTCGTGTTTGTGTTTGATGTCTTTGACATTGAGAAAGGCATTTTCGCCGGTCTCCAGCGTCAGGCCGGCGAGCATCACACGATCTCGACTCACCAGAAGCAGCGCTTCATTGGCTTGTTTCACTAAAGCCATGGCGCGGTAGCTATCGATTTCTTCTTTAAACCGGTGGATGTCGACTACGAGACGAAACTCGGTTTGATACGCGACCTCTTGCTTTTTTTGATACTCGCGTAGCGACTTGAGTGAACTGCTGAAGCAGCGCTGACCATCGGAGAAGAGGGCACACTCGTCATCGGTATAGATCTGGATCTCGTCAGAGTCCGTGGTTTCGCACAGGTGTCTTAGCGTATCCACGCTTTCTTTGTTGAGCAGTAAGTTACAATTTGGCACAAATTCCTCGGGCAGCGCATACGAGTGGATGTTGCCACCACGCTCAATACGAATGCTGGATTTCCCCTTTTCTAGCTCATACGCATCAAATGGTCGATAAGTGTCAGCGACATCGAGCGTGTTTAATATCTCACGGGTGGGCTCACGATGACCGCTGGACTCTTGAATTGGCTTAAAAAAGGTATCGTGATGACGCGCAAAAAAGGTAAGGTGCGCATCTAACGCGTCAATCGACTGAATATACAGCCGCGATTTTCGTTCGGTCAGGGTGTCTATTTGCGGCAGGGTGCGATATTGATCGTAGTTTAACTGTATCGTAATGGTCTGCTTTTGCGCTCGTAGCGGACTTTGCAATGCCCAGTATTCTTTAAAGCTGCTGGCATTGAGGCTCCATTGGCCAGGTTTGAGTTTCCAGTCGCGCTCTATCGGCAGGGTGATGTATTGAAGCGCATCGAGAAGGCCACCGATCACATAGGCATGAGTTTTATCAATAATAAACGTGAGCAGAGCCGTAGAGTCGCTTTTGGCTATGGGAGCAAGGAGATGCTGGAGATTATCATGGTGCTTTGGGTCGATAGATAAACTAGGCATAGACGGCATCCTTTTGTTTGTTATGCGTGAGGTGATCGAAATAGGTTTGCAGTGAGTCTTGTAAGTCCTGCGCTGGTACACGTGTGTGAACCGTAATAACCAGACGAGTATCGCCGGCCGGCACGATGAGACGTTTGACGCGATCGTGTGGACGCGCAAACTCAGCGTTGAGCTTGTCCAGCTTCGGGCTGCGTGCTTTTTGTTTGCGATTTTGATACAGCGTGAGCTCGGCGTTGCAGTGCTGAAGTGGGCCGTGATGGAACAAGGCCTGGTAGGCTTTGCGCGTTTTGTCATTGCAGCGACAGTCAAAGGACAGCGTCAAATACGCTTGACCATCTTGTGCTTTTGTCGCGCCTACCGTGGCGCGGCCCAGAGCACGAAGCTGCGTTCTGGCTTTGCGGTCAAATCGAAACACGTCACCTCGCGCCATCGCGAGCCATTGCTCACTGAGCGTGAGGAACGCGACCGGTTGTCCTGGACGTAACGAGAGCGAACGCTTGGTGAAGGGTGAAAACGGGGTAAGGGCGTGGGATTGCGCATCAAGTGTGCTGAGCCACGCTTTGATCAGCGTATTCTCATCCCAGCACGGCGGATTAGGTAACGCCGCGCTGCGATAAGTGGTGATGTCCTGGCTAAGGGCTTTGGCCTGGCGCGTCGTCGAGTCACAAACCAGCGTAATGAGCTGCGCGTCACGCAGCGAGAGCGAACACCGCTTTTTTTGCTCATTGCTCATCAGCGCGTAATTGGGCTCGAGCGCATTCAATACGCGCGAGATATCGTTAGAACTCGGTGACATGCCGAGCAGATAGCGAAGTTCATCACGGTGATACACTCGCCTGTGGGGAGAGATGAGCAGCCCCACCTTGACCATGTCATGCAGGTAGTGCTTTCGAGTCGTGCTGTAGTAACTATGACCGATTTCATCGCCAATAACGTCCAGTAAAATGCCATCATTGACGTCATCAAAGGCGCGTCCCTCCAGCCAAAAATCGAAGCGGGCCTGGCATGCCTGTGGGGTGAGCAGGCTCAGCGTGGTGGATTCAAGAATGCCTTGAAGGTGCTCGCTGCTTCGTTGGTAGGCAAGATGCAGCCCTTGCAGGTAGAGAAGCTCGGCGCCGCTGTGCCTTAAATGATGAAAACGGATCTGTGGGCCAAAGTGCGCTTTAAGCCTCTGGCTGACAGGGTAAAGGTAATAGTGATCTCGCTGCGCGAAGCTTTCCCCCACATAACCGAGCAGCGGCGTGTCGGGAGGGCACTGCGCTTTGAGCTTAATGACGGCGCGTATCAGTTTGGCACAGACCTCAGGTAGGTAGGCATGCGTGATGCGCGTTTTATTGCCTTTGGGTGCCCCTTCCTTGGTGCGAGTTATGATGAGCTCAAAGCGCTGTTTGTCATGCTCATGATAGCTGATGTCACCAAGGCGAAGTCTCAGCATTTCTCCCCGTCGCAGCATCGCATAGTAACCCAGTAAAACGGCAGTGGCGGAAAACAGGCCATCAAGAGCGCCGCTTTGATCGTCACGGAGCAGCGCCATAGCCACGTCGTGCACCTCTTGGGCACTGAGGCGAAAAGGGTCGACTTGGCTTGGCAGTGTCGGGCGCTCAAACTGCGATAGATCAAGGTGATCGGTGAGCTCAATGTGTGTCATGAAACGCAAAAAATTGAAGAGATGCCAAGGGGTCGTCTTGTCCGTTATCCGTTCAAACTGATCACGAGCCCAGCGAGGCAGTGCTTCAGGATCGCTGGCGTCTTTGAGTGACAAAGGCGAAAGCTGCGAGTAAAAATTGGTATAACGGTCGATGGTGTCAGCCCCAAGCGTCTTTTTGATGACGCCGCCTTCACGATGCAGTGAGTCCGCAAAATGATAAAAAAACCATGGCAGGACATTGTCACTGCCCAGTGTGGGCGGTAATCGGTTTTTCTTGCTTTGCGGCTTTAAGCCACGAATAAGCGTTTTGTGTGGCCATGAACGGGAAGCGGAAGCGGGGGAGCTGGCTTTGCCCTCTGAAGGTGTTGATAGGAGGGGAACCCGCGCGCTCGGGGACGGCGTAGAGGCCTTTGTGGACGCACGTGCCTGCCTTTGATGCGCACACTCAAGTGTCGCGACGTGACGCTCAGGATCGCTAAAATCACGCAAAAGAGGCACGGGAAGGGCGTGATGGTGATACCAGATGGCCTGAAAGAGTTTATGCCAGTCTTGGTCTGATCTTGGCGGCATGCAATAGGGCACGCCTTCGCACCAGGCATTGAGCGCACGCGTGAGTCTTGTCGTCGTAAGGTGTTTACAGGGAGGGTGAAGATAAAAGGATTGTAAGACTTTGTAGGCAAAGAGGCTCAGTGGATAGCGCGTAAAGCTCGGTTGCTCTTTGCTGGTAAAGTTGGCCAGTGCTTGCGTGTGTTCCACGGTGAGTGTCATGCGACCTTCAAACCATTCAATGGACTCGGGAGAGGTTAAGATGCGCTGCCAATATCGTAGGGGCAGTGGCGCCACCTCAATGTTAAGCACCAGCAAAAGCCAGCCCATTTCCTCCCAGCGCTCACGCACAAAAGAGGCTCGCTGCGCGTGATAGGCGTGCAGGAGCGAACTGGCGGCCGCGCTTTGTTTGAGAATGGAGAGCAGCCATTGCTGCTGGGTATCCTTAAAGACGGGCGTTTGTACGGCCGGTAGCTCCCACTCACAACGCTCTTTGAGATAATGCAGGGTTTGATCGAGCGCTGCCTTGAGGTGGCGCTGACGACCGGTGACAAATTGACGGATACGAGTATTGAGAGCGTTAAGCTGCGGCACGCTGAGCGCACGCGTGGGTAATTCAAACGCTTCAATCTGTTCACATACCCAGCAAAGATCCGCTTTTGCGGCGCATGGCAGCCCCAAATTATCATGAAACTCGGCAATCGCGTCAGCGCGCAGCGTGGTGTGTGACATCGTACTCCTCCATCGGCTCAGATAGGTGCAAAAAATCGGGTAGCTTATCGAGAAAGCGATGCAGCTTGCGCTGCTTGGCGGGAAACAGCACATCGCTGCCGAGCTGCTCGCCGAAATTTGCATGCCCCATGAGCCTATCGATGTCTCCGGCGGTTAACACAGGATCAAGCGAGTTCAGTGCATGCTGGGCAAAAAAATGGCGAAGCTGATAAGGATCGACACGCTCGCTCGGGTTCACGCTCTGCCACGTTGAACTCATAAACTGGCGAAGTGATTGGGCATTGAGGTGCGCAATACTCATCGCCTCGGTCACGGTAAACCAAAGGTAGGGACTCTCTAACGCAACCCCTGTCATGTCGGCCAGCTGGCGCTGCAGGCTGAGATAGCGACGGAGGGTACGTTCAAAGGCGGGGCATAAATACAAGGTTCGATAAATGCCTTTATCGAACACCAGCGCTGAACGCCGATCAAAACACAGCGCTTTCTCAAGCGAAATCGCGTGGGTGGGCCGAGTCCCCGTGAGCGCGATCAGTAGCAGCGCCAGTTCATAAGCGCGGAAGTTGTGAAGCTCACGCAGTGAGGCGGTGGTGTGTCTTTTTTTCTCCAGTGCTCGGCCTTTGTTGGCAAGTCGGGCGAAAAATTGGCGAACGTCATTAACCAAAAGCTGTCGAGTCGATCCAATCGGCTGAGCCGGTATCGGAAGATACTCGCGCGTCGAATCAGTGATCGCGTAGCGAAAGGCAACAATCTCTCCGGGCGTGGCCAAATAGGCCGGAACCGATGACTGGGCTTTGAACAGCGGCGCATCGTTGCCGGTGACGGGCTCGGGCGCGCAAAACAGCGCCAGTAAGTCACTCGGCATGGCTTGGTGCAGCCGAGAAAGATAGCGACCTTGGGCATGAAAAAGCTCATACCGAACGGCGTTGGTATTACTGCTCTGATAAGCGGGCGCGCTATTATGATGCGGCGACTTGTCCTGAAGTGCGCTGTATTTGGTGCACACAGACACGTGCGGATCGCGATGCAGCATTGAGTCAATATAGTGATAAAAATGATCGCGCCGCATCATGTCGTACCCCTTTAAGGCAACGGGCGTGCGCCATTTTGTCTGAAGAAATCTCAAGAACGCGCGTTTTTCATCCTCACTCATGTGCCACGCCTGGCTGTTCGCCTTGGTGTGGGCGAGGGCACCCACGAACCAGTGATTGAGACCGTTTGGGATGGGCTGCCAGCGCCATTCGGTGCCTTGCGGTGTGCGATGGGGCATCGCGTATTCTACCCAGCTGGGCGCGGTTTTTCGTATCTTTCGCAGGCGATACGCGTCGCAATCGTCACGGCCACTGACTAAGCGAAGATCGGGGATATCTTCAATCGAGTGGCAATGAGGCAAGCGATTGATCAGCCACAGGTAGAGAAAGAGCAGCAGCGCTCTGTCCAGCGGAGAGATTTTCTCGGTATTGGTCAGGTTGGCATCAAGGTGGGGGGCAATCTGAACGGAGAATCGCTGTTTGAGACGTATAATGGCGGCCAGCAGCTTTAAGGCGTGACGTTTCGCATTCGGGGCGACCCCTCCTGCGTTTCGTTTTCGCTCCGCTTTTCTTCGTTGCTCTGAGTCTCTCATCGATCGATTGCCTCTGGTTGTCCAATACCAAGCCTGTTGCCTCTAGAGTCCAAAAGGAGAAGAAAGCGTCTCACATCGTCACGCGGTTCTTTTGGGCCACTGGTATGTTTAGAGGACTGTTTAATTCTATATATGGTGTGTCATTTGTGTTTCGTGCCCAATATGTTGGGTTTTATTATAGGCGTATTGGTGGGTTTTTCGTCAAGGGAGGAATGGAGAATAATTGTACAGGTAATGTGCGATTGATCTCATATGTGAGCAAAAGTGGCTTCAATATTGAGAGGTTGTGGCAAAAAAGGTGGGCCTGGCGCTTTTCTTTGGTGGGGACTTTAGAATCATCGAGAGATCACCAGGAGGCCACCATTTGGGGGCTGAGATCGGTCGCCGTTGCACGTGATGAGAGTAAGCGAGGAGGGGAAGTGGTATGAGTAATAGTGGAAATAGGGGCCTGCCTACGTTGAATGGTGTGAACGACATCTTGTGAGCATTGCCTATATGGGTGTGGGCATCGTAACCGTTGTGACTCTTGTCTTTATGGTTTATTTCAACAAGGAAGAAAATATTTTTTTGCTAAGTCGATGCCGATGATTTTATGCATGAGTCATGGTCTTCTCCTTTTGCTGCAGGACCTGAACACTCCAAGCATGGCTTATGACCATGTGAAGTGGTAGGGGGAGACCATCTCATCACTTAACGCGTCTATGTGTCAGGAAGAAATGGAGGTCAATATGCCGGTAGATCTTAATGACTTGGAAATGGCAATGGAGTTTGTTTCTGGGGATTTGAGTTTTGGTGCTGAGGCGTATTTGAATACGCAGTCTGGGCAAATTCACTACATTGGTGATGGCGTAGATGAGGTTGTACCTGACGATATCGAGGACTCAGATCATTACCTTTGTATTCCGAGTAAGTGTGATTTAGGTTTAGGTCGAAGAACCGTTCTAGAATTTGTTTCCCGAGAGTTGCCAAGTGAATACGATTTGATATCTGATTACTTCAGCCGAAAAGGTGCTTTTGCTAAATTTAAGCATCGTTTAGAACAAATTGGCGCAACAGAGCAGTGGTATCAGTTTCAAAGTTTAGCCACAAAACAAGCTCTGAAAGATTGGTGTGAAGAAAATTCAGTTACATATGTCGCTTAACACATCAAATGCTTTAAGACGGATTCGCAACGCTCGGCGGTTTTGGCTTGATTTGGCTTTTGTGTTTACGGTGCAAAAATTAGGGTTTGTGGTAGCGTCGCTCACCACTTAAGCGGGCTATGACACAGTTTCACTGACGTCCGGAATTACGGATAATTTTCAGTTGTTGAAACCTGCATCTTCAAGTTGAACGGGTATAGAAGTAATCCAAATATCGTATCGCTGTGTATGCTTTAAGCAAGAAAAGGTTAACGGAAATCGGTCACAACAGACAAAGTTGATAGGTTTTAAGATGAACTACTTTGCAAAGGATCCCTTCTAGGTAACGTAAACCTGGAGGGTAAATGAAAAAACTAAAGCAACAGTACCGAAGCCGAGACAAGGAGTATGGGCATTATTTGTGGGATGTGTATCCTCGTGTACGTAGTGGGACTCATAAGCACTTTTCAACTAAGCAGGAAAAGAGTTACTTTTTCCTCCATGAAATCGAGTGTCGAGGGTACCCAATAAAACTGAGAGCAGCTAGAGGAAAAGCACTAGCCGACCCTTGGGATGATTATCCAGCATGCGTATATGACGTTGCGAAGTGCTGGAAGCATAATTCAAAAAGGCGTCACCAGTACTACAGATAAACATCATCGAGCCTCGCTAATGCGGGGCTTTTTTCTGTCCGTCGGCGTGTTCATTAGAGTCTGCTAGCTCGGATTTGCCTCAAAAGTTGTTAGCCTAATATTTATGCAGTACACACTTCTCTTGCCATAATTGGCCATTTTTTCTAATGATTGGATATGGTTATTATTTAATAAGGGTGTAGTTCTATATTTGTCGTGTGAGTCGGTGGCGATTCAAGCAGTAGAACATCGGATTCAAAGCTAGCGGAATCAACATTCCAGATTGACAGCTAGTAAAATCAACAATCCTTAATGCCTGAAGACCGCTTCATGGTTTTTTGGTTACTGTAAAAAAATTTACTGTAACTTTTTTTACAGTAACCTAATTTACACTAAATACCTCATGCTCTATTCTATTGCTAATACGTGAAAGCAAAAGTAGAAAGCAATGAAAAAATTTTATAACCGTCAGAAGGAATTAAAAGCTCTACAAACTGTTTCTGAGCAGATAGTAGAAACAAAGGGGCAACTTAGCGTAATGGTTGGGAGAAGACGCGTAGGTAAAACCCGTCTTTTAAACGAAGCTTTTCACCAAGAAAATACCAAATTCCTTTACCTTTTCATAAGTCGAAAGAGTGAACGCTCCTTAGTGGCTGAATTCGCAGAAATCATCAATAGTGAGCTCGGTGTTAAGTTTTTCCAGCCCCAATCACTGCGAGATATCATTGAGTTCTTGTTGGATTATACAAAGCAAAAACCTCTGACAATCATCATTGACGAGTTTCAAGATATCGACATCGTCAACCCTGCTCTATTCTCCGATATTCAAAATTTATGGGATGCAAACAAGAGAGACTCGATGATGCACCTAGTGTGCTGTGGCTCCCTCTACAGCATGATGACGAAGATTTTCAAAGGCAAAGACGAACCTCTATTCAATCGTGATGATAGATTCTTTAAAATTCAACCTTTGCAGCCCTCTTATCTTGCCGAGGTAATGAAAGATCACGATCAATTTGATGCTGAAAACATGCTTCGATGGTGGTGCCTATCTGGCGGGATACCAAAATACCTTGAGTGGTTAACCCGATTCTCTGCTGAGAACGATGACCTATTTGAGGGGGTAATCTCCGAATTTTCACCACTAATAAAAGAAGGAACTCATCGACTCGTTGAAGATTTTGGCTCAGAACATCGAGTTTACTTCGATATTCTTGGTGCGATATCAAAAGGCAATACAAGCCGTGCTCGAATTGAAAACTTCTTAGATATGAGTGTCGGTGTTCATCTGGAAAAGCTTGATGAAGTTTTTGATGTTATTACCAAAAAGCGCCCGATTAGCTCTAAAGAGAACTCACGAGATATTCGTTACTCCATTTCCGATCCGTTTCTAAACTTCTGGTTTCGATTCATCCATGCCAACAAAAGTGCTGTTGAGATGGAGAACTACGAATACATCCGAAGATATATTGAACGAGATTTCACCGTTTACTCTGGTCTGGAATTAGAGAGCCTGTTCGTCGCGATATTGGTTGAATCAAAGCAATTCGGAAAGATTGGTGGATACTGGGATGCAAAAGGTCACAATGAGATCGATATAGTGGCTATTAATGACTTAGATAAGAAAATACTCATTGCCGAAGTAAAGAGACAGCAAAAACGTTACAGTGAGGTCAAATTAATAGAGAAGTCCCACTGCCTTTTGAAAAAGTTAAATCTAAAAGGTTATGACGTTGAATATCGTGGATTTTCATTGGATAACTTAGTTGAAACAATGAAAGAGTATCAAGCGTAATCAACACCTATGTGCTTGCGAACTTTTTCGCTGTACTCTCGCGATGAACATAAGATCACAAAGGCATTACGATTGACGATTTCACCGACATTGTGATGTTATGAATCCCCAAAAGTGTAACTCTGCTCTTAGCAATTTCGCCGTAAACCCTCGCCCGATGAGGGCGGGGATATAAGTAGGCTGATAAGTTACGGGGGATCTGATTCAGCCGGTTCCCCTTTTTTACTGCCAATAAAATCAATGCCTTAAGCCTAACTCATTACAAAAAACGTAGGGAGATGTAGATTTTATTATTAAAAACAGTGAGTTAAAAGATTAATTTATAAGGCGGCATTTCAACTTAACTTAAGGTTACATTCCTAGCGCGTATACATGAAGGATGTCAGCCTTGCTTTTTTAATCTGCTATTATGATAGCAAATTATACCATAAAACTCGTTAATTTGTCATTATAGTAATAATAACATCACCGTCACGGTGATGGTTTTTTACGTCATTCGTTTTAATGAAGCAATGATTATTATTACTTTATATTTGCTACAATAATAGCAATAAAACCATAATTGGTGCTATAATCGATGTCATGGTAGCAACTTACGAGGCATGTATGTTATCTCTTTATACCGCTTATGATTTGCAAATGGATCTCAAAGAGTTTATCAAGTCCGCTCGGAAAAAAGATAAACTCAGTGTTCAGAAGATGGCCGATCTCTCTGGCGTGCCTTACGCCACGATCCGAAAGTTTGAGTCATCTGGCAACATCTCATTGCGTCAGTTCCTCATGCTGTATGAGACAGTCGGTGACTTGAAAAAAGTGAAAGAGCTGACAAAGTCGTCTGAGCCTGAATTTAAATCAATAGAGGATGTGCTTCGACGTGCTTAAATCAGCCCTAACCGTAAAACGAACGCTTAGCACAGGTGAAAAGGTACTTGTCGGCAAGCTCGTTGAAAATAGTAAGCAAAGCTTCTTTCAATTTGATGAGGCTTATTTAGGCGCTCACTCAACCTCTCTGGCTCCGTTCAATTTAAAGGCTGATACAAGCCTGCAAGTTGCGCCTAGAGAACCGCATTACGGCATTCATGGGGTTTTTGGAGATAGTCTCCCTGATGGTTGGGGTCTTTATCTCATGGATCGTGTATTTAGACAGAACGATCATAACCCAAAGGAAGTTACCGCCCTAGAGCGTTTGGCTTACCTAGGTGACAGATGTATGGGGGCGTTGAGTTATGAGCCTGAATTAGATTTACTTGATGAGCCTAAGGAGTCAATTGATATCATTACCCTTGGCCGAGCTGCGATTGAAGAGTTTGAAGGCACCGAGTCTGCTTTGCTCGAGCACTTGATGAATACTGGAGGATCGGGTGGTGCTAGGCCCAAGATGAACGTTACACGTTTATCGAATGGGCAATATTCAACATTAGATGACGCACTAGGAACAAAGCTTATCGTAAAGCTGACATCTGAAAAGTTTGACTTGAAGCACTCTGAATCATTAGTCGAATATTGCTACATGCAGATGGCCCGTAATGTCGGCATTGAGGTTCCTGACTTTGATTTAATTGATGCGGGTAATGGACGATTTTGGCTAGAGCAGGAACGATTTGATTGCACCGAGCAAGGCGGTCGAATCCATATGATTTCTGCGTGTGGGTTGTTAGATGCACCGTTTCGAGAGCCTTCTTTGGACTATGTGGATTTAGTTAAAGCTACGCGCATCATGTGTAGTGTCACTGAGTCTCAGAAGCTCATTAAGCGCTGCATATTTAATTACCTAACGGTTAATCAAGATGATCACAGTAAGAACTTCAGTTTCCTTGCCAGTGACGCCGATAACTGGACGCTATCGCCTTTCTACGACATTGTTTACAGCCCTAACCCTTACAAAGAGCATATGACGGCATTTGGTGGTAATGGCCGAACGCCAAAGAGCGCACTAGACCAGTTGGCTGCTCAGTCGGGGTTGTCTTCAAAGAAAGCGATTATGGTTATGGCTGAGGAAATATTTGAAACAACACGCTCGTTTAGTCATGAGGCCAAACATCTGGGCTTGTCACCTAATCTAATCAAGGAGATTGATAAGGATATGGTAGAAAAATTTAAGGCGCTGTAAGTGTAGGATAAATCAAATTCGCCATGGCTTTGTAGACGATAAGTGGATGTAAATGTCGCAGAAGCGATTGATGTGTCTGATGACGTCACTTACAACATTTTATTACACAATGCGGTTGTCTTCACTAATCCACAAGTGACGGCGACTGACAATGGTATTGTGGATGGAAATACGGCGATCATTGAACCTGTAAGCGCCATAACGTTTGAAGGCGATTATGAAATGGGGGGAGTGACAGACACGTCATACTGCCCGGCTTGTATCATTCAACTGTACGTAGCGTGGTACGATCCAGCCGCAGAAAATGGCGCGACTCCGGTCAATTTAGGCTTGTGGTCTGGTCAGACGCGGACAGTGGGTAGCCCAATTTCTACAAGGCAAGGCGCTCCTTCTGGGCATTTCACTTTTGAGTCTTTTGCACCGACAGAGGCGGGCATTTATTATGTGAGTGCGGGGCGCTCTCTACAACATGACTTTATTCCTACCGCTACGGGGTGGCTTGGAAATGACACAGAAACAGGCGAACTGGACTTTGCGTCCTTTATGATCACCATGACGAACGATTTTGATTCAGATGGTATTCTGAATGATCAAGACCAATGTCCCAATACGCCACTCGGCTCGGTCGTGAATGGTGATGGATGTGCGATTGAGCAATTGGTGCAATGTGATGATAAATGGAAAAATCATGGCCAATACGTGTCAACCGTGGCTCAGACCGCGAATAGTTTTGCCGCGGATGGTTTTATAACGGAACCAGAAAAGGGTGCCATTGTCGCCACAGCAGCTCAGTCAAGGTGTGGTAAAAAAGAGTAGGGTCATTCCCGTCACCGTCAAAACCCCAGCCGCCATGCTGGGGTTTTCTTGGTGCGCCGAGCATGGCGTTGATCTAGGAGGTGAAAGTCCTCTACGGGCTCAGTCG
>ERZ1673961.199-NODE-199-length-29867-cov-6.569603_pt1 | contig 29867 bp, 27 predicted proteins | sample MGYA00580189_ERZ1673961 | MGnify/ENA primary metagenome ERZ1673961 (study PRJEB41334, sample SAMN05608105) | rock metagenome | biome: terrestrial subsurface; feature: shale formation; material: shale | place: USA: Pennsylvania ... | reverse complement strand
CTACCATTGGATTGGTAGCTCAATCGATCAGAATTAAATGGAAACGGTACTAGTGATGATCGTGATTCTGCTATTAGGTTTGGGTGGTGCAGGGGCTGGCTATTATCTTTTCTATTATCAGCCGCAGCAGGCCGCAAAAAATGCTGCGAACGAGCAAACTGACGAAGCGGCAATTGAAGACGTGTCGGAGGGGGCGACAACGAAAGCTGTCGTGAAAAAGCCTGAAGTTTGGGATTACTACGTCGACCTTCCAAAACTCGGCATTCGCGAAGCGCCGAGCGAAGAGGCGTTTGTTGAACGTTTAATCTATCGCGGCGACAAAGTGCACCTGTACGAGAAGAAAGACGGCTGGGGCCGAATCACCCAATATTTCGTGTATCAGGAAGGCGGGCCGGAAGTGGCAGAGTGGGTACCGTTATCCGGGCTGGTGGAGCAACCGCCGGTCATCACTCCGGACGAGCGTAAGAAAACACTTTTAGGTTACATTGAAAAATCCGACGATTTGCTTCAATTTGAAACCATATTTGTCCAGAAGACCGATGAGTTGTTGAAAGAGGGAACGTGTTCTCCGGACGATTTTGAAGAACTGGGCGGATGGGTACGTTCGGTGAAATATCAGGATCGTGATGTGTACTTCGTCTATTGCGGTGGTATGAAACAAGCCAATAAAATCTATCTCAATGTGCAGACTGGCGAGATATTTTATCGTTAGTGTTCGTCAATCCAGTTCAATATCCAGCGATTGGCCAATGAATGCTGTTCAAAATTTTACTTGAGCGAAGTCACACTCAGACATACACTGCCTCTAGTCACTGAAGTAGGCGCTGTATGTCCTGGCATTTAATTCGTATTTTCTGGTTATCGCTGTTTGCGTTGGTATTACCCGCGCAAGCTTTGGCGTGTCTGGAAGAGCAATCGGCCACGACAAATTTATCGGCACCACCTTCTGTTGTTCAGACGCTGAATCAACAACCTACAGCAAACGAACACAAGCCTGTTCAGTCGACGCCAGCGACTCAATCTCACTATGCTGGTTCTGGTCTGGCTATCCTCAATTCTGTTCGCTGGAACATCAGTGAGCGTTACAGTTTTAGCGATGGCGATCCGGACGTTCTCGATACCGTTCCGCCGTTTTATCCGATCATTGATACCAGTCTGGTTTTGCGTTTTCTCCAACGCTCGACGCCAGCAGCCTATCAGGAATTTCATCCGTCCTACCGTCTTTCCGGTTGGAAAGAAACGAATGCCATGTATGTGGCATTAAACAGCCAGTACTTCATCTGATACTCCCCAATTGTTAGGTGACATTGTCACATTTCTTGTTTTTTGACTCGGCTTATGCTGAGGGGATATTTATGAAGAAAAGTAAATCAAAAGCACCGTCGCGAGTGCTTAACCACTATTCGACCTGGAAATATGTGGTCCTCGTGGTAACGGTAGTGGTACTGGCCTTAAGCGCAATTCCGACCTGGTATGGCGAGCAGCCATCCATTCAAATTCAATCCTCTGATCCGAGTGGTCAGCTGGCAAACGTGGTATCTGTCAATCGCTATCTGAAGCAGCAAGGAGTGGATGCGCAGGAAATCACGCAACAGAAAAATCAAATCGTCTTAGTCTTTGGCAATGAAACCGATCAGACGCATGCTCGTGAGGCGCTTGATAAGTTGGTCAAAGAGGGCGACAGCATTACCTATTCTTACGTGTCGGTGGCGCCCAAATGGTACGGCAAACTGGGTTTTAGCCCAATCAAGCTGGGTCTGGACTTGCGAGGTGGTGTTCAGTTCCTGCTTAACGTGGATGTCGACAAAGCATTTCAGGAGCAGCGCGACACCATGGTAGACGAACTGAAAGATATGTTACGCAGCGAGCATCTGCGTGGTGTGCGCCTTGCACAGCAAGGCGTTGATGGATTCAGTGTCGATACAAAATCTGGTGAGGCACTCAATAAGGTCTCGAGCTACCTGAAGCAAAACTACTCAGGATGGGACGTTAAACGCGGCTCCGACAGCCTGACCGTGACGCCAACTAAACAGAATAAGCTGGATTTCCAGTCAGCGACACTGCAACAAAACCTCAAGATCATGCGCGATCGTATTGAAGAACTAGGCATTACCGAAGCGCTGGTCCAGCGTCAGGGTGAGCACAGTATCCGCATTGAATTACCAGGTGTTCAAGACCCATCACAAGCGAAAAAAGTGATTGGTGCAACCGCGAGCTTGGCATTCTACGAAGCGAAAAGCGGTTCAGAAGCGGTGTCGGGTGATGATCTGGTGCTGAAAGACAACAACGGCAGAACCGTTATGTTGAGCAAACGTCCGGTACTGACTGGCGATCATATTGTCAATGCCCGTGCGGGTATCGATAAAATGGGCTTCTCCGAAGTGAACATTTCGCTTGATCATGCAGGCGGAAAAATCATGAGTGACTTTTCCGGCAAGCACATCGGCAAACCAATGGCGACGGTCTATCGCGAATACAAAACCAATGCCCGTGGCGAAACGGAACGCAGTGAACGCGTGATCAGTGTCGCGACCATTCAGTCCCAGCTTGGTAGCCAGTTCCGTATCACGGGAGCCGGATCTACTGAGGAAGCGCAGCAACTGGCTCTGCTGCTGCGCGCAGGTTCATTGACTGCCCCTGTTACGATTGTGGAAGAGCGCACTATCGGCGCATCTCTGGGTGCAGAAAACATTGAAAACGGTTTCTCGGCGCTGGCGCTGGGTATGGCAATGACGCTGACGTTCATGGCCCTGTGGTATCGCCGTCTGGGCTGGGTTGCGAACGTCGCTCTGATCGCCAACATGATCTGTTTACTGGGTTTGATCGCACTATTGCCTGGTGCGGTGCTGACGCTGCCGGGTATTGCGGGTCTGGTATTGACGGTCGGTATGGCGGTAGATACCAACGTACTGATTTTTGAAAGAATTAAGGACAAACTTGCGGAAGGGCGCAGTTTCGCGCAGGCCATTGATTTGGGCTTTAGCAGCGCGTTCAGTACCATTCTTGATGCCAACATCACCACAATGATCACTGCACTGATTCTCTATTCAATTGGTAACGGACCTATTCAGGGTTTTGCGTTGACTTTAGGACTGGGTCTGTTGACCAGCATGTTTACCGGCGTATTCGCTTCACGTGCTTTGATTAACTTAGTTTGGGGACGCGACAACCGTCGTGATGTAAGGGTGTAAATCATGATTGAATTTCTGAAATCTCGTATTCGTAAAATCCGCTACATCACCAGCTTTGTTTCAATCGCGCTGATGGTGATTTCATTGGCAGCGTATGCCGTTCGTGGCCTGAATATGGGCCTCGATTTTACCGGTGGTATGGTGACTGAAGCGGTGGTCACCAGTTCGGTAACGAATCACCAACTGCTGGATGTTTTGAAGCCAGTGTTGGGTGATGCAACGTCTGTGACTCAGTCTGGAGAAGATGGCCGCTGGGTGATTCGCTATCCACTGGCGGCAGAAGGACAGGAAACGCCGAACGTTGATCAACTGTTGCACAAAGTATCGAGCAACGTTGAGATCATCAGCAACAGCATGGTTGGTTCACAGGTCGGTGAGGACTTGGTTGACCAAGGTGGTTTAGCGCTCTTGGTGTGCATGCTGTGTATTCTTGGTTATCTCTGTTTCCGTTTTGAATGGCGTTTAGCGAGTGGAGCATTGCTGGCACTAGTGCACGATGTTGTACTGGTCTTGGGCTTCTTCGCATTAACCCAGATGGAGTTCAATCTGACGGTATTTGCCGCCGTGTTGGCGATTCTCGGTTACTCGCTCAATGACTCGATCATCATTGCGGACCGCATTCGTGAATTGCTGGTAGCGAAACAGAAAACGCCAACTCCTGATATTAATGATCAAGCGGTTATCGCGACATTCTCACGTACCATGGTGACGTCAGGGACCACATTGATCACTGTTGCCGCGCTATGGTTAATGGGTGGTGCTCCTTTGGAGGGCTTTGCCACTGCGATGTTTATCGGGATTATCTCCGGTACTTGGTCATCCATTTCGATTGGTACTGTTTTGCCAGAATGGCTAAAGCTTCAACCAAAACATTATTTACCTGTTGAAGTTGATTTAGCACCATAAGATATTGTTTTATCAGGCCGACTTATGTCGGCCTTTTTTTTGTTGGAGATGCTGACTGGTATAAGGTCAGACCTCAAAACGGACTGTGTTATATTTACTTCTGACTGTTTTATCGATTTATAACTATCTATCTAATTTCCAATTATTATAAATATCGGCGTCATTTCATGGATGATAATCATCATTAATTAAATGCTAATTAATTTTATTTGGAATATTTCTTCACCATTCTTGTGCGAAAGTATTATTGCAATCACCATGAAAGTGCAATTTATTTGTAATGTTTTGGTGCAAATGAACCAAAATGAGCAGTAGGTGCTTGATGATAATTCACTGATTAATAGGTATATTTACCATATTGTGTGTAACACAAATATAAAAACAAAAACCTTTTAAATCAGTTTGTTATAAAAATTAGTGCAAAAAATCCAGAAATAAAACTCCGTTAAATCAACAACCTGTATTTTGTTAACATTTATTCTACATTTCACCCGCATTGAGAACTAAATCAAATTTATTAGAAAACACTAAACTTTAATTTGAATTGTCACAATCACCCATTAATTTAAATAAGTAGCGACAGACAAATTATTCTTTGCAAAGAAATATAAACGTCCGTTGATGCTATATATGTAGTTGGCATCAAGTTAACAATGATTTGTAACCTACAAGTTGTTTTTGAATGGAGTCATCAATGAAAAAAGTCGCTTTGATCACGGGATCAAAAGGTGGAATCGGTTCGGCTATTTCTTCGAAATTAGTGGAAGACGGTTATCGTGTAATTGCAACCTATTACACAGGAAATTATCAGTGTGCGTTGGACTGGTTCAACGAGAAACACTTCACTGAAGAGCAGGTTCGCCTATTCGAACTCGATGTGACGGACACTCAGGAGTGTGCAGAACGTTTGAGTGTACTGCTTGAAGAAGAAGGCACTATCGACGTTGTGGTCAACAATGCCGGAATCACCCGTGACGGCGTATTTAAAAAAATGACGGCGGCTTCATGGAAGGAAGTCATCGATACCAACCTAAACAGCTTGTTTAACGTCACTCAGCCTCTCTTCGCCGCCATGTGTGAGAAGGGGAATGGCCGTGTCATCAACATCTCATCCGTGAACGGCCTGAAAGGCCAGTTCGGTCAAACCAACTATTCTGCGGCAAAAGCCGGCATGATCGGTTTTTCCAAAGCGCTGGCCGCAGAAGGTGCGCGCAGTGGTGTAACGGTCAATGTTATTGCCCCGGGTTACACAGCCACACCGATGGTAGAGCAAATGCGTCCAGAAGTGTTGGAATCCATTGTTCAAACTATCCCAATGCAACGCCTGGCTAAACCAGAAGAAATTGCTTCAGCAGTGAGTTTTCTTGCAAGCGAAGCGGGTGCTTATATCACTGGTGAAACGCTGTCGGTCAACGGCGGCTTGTACATGCGTTAAGGGAGCGATGAGATGGAAAAAGTATTTATTGTTGCAGCGAAACGTAGCCCAATCGGCGCCTTTGGCGGATCACTAAAAAATGTATCAGCGGGTAAGCTCGCCGCTGATGTGATTAAGGGTGCGCTGCAGGCTGGTAATGTCGATGCCAATCAAATTGATGAAGTGATCATGGGTAACGTGATCAGCGCGGGTCAGGGTATGGGTGTTGGCCGTCAGGCTGCCATCTATGCGGGCATTCCGGAAGAAGTGCCAGCCTATGGCGTCAATATGGTGTGTGGTAGCGGCATGAAAACGGTGATGGATGCCGTGGCACATATTCGTGCGGGTGACGTCTCCGTTGCTATTGCTGCCGGTGTTGAGGTGATGTCTCAAATTCCGTTCGCTACACCAAGCACACTGCGAGATGGCAACAAAATGGGCGGATTCGAGATGAAAGATCTGCTCATCAATGATGGTTTGACTGACGTGTTCAACCAATACCACATGGGTGTCACGGCAGAGAATATTGCCAAGCAGTTTGAGATTTCTCGCGAAGCGCAGGACGCCTTTGCTCTGGATAGCCAGTTAAAAGCGGTGGCGGCGATTGAAGCGGGCAAGTTTAACGATGAAATCGTACCAATTTCAGTGCAGCAACGCCGTGAGACTGTGACGTTTGCCATCGATGAATATCCGAAAGCCGAGGCGACTCTGGCTGGCTTGCAAGGCCTGCGCCCAGCGTTCGACAAAGAAGGCTCGGTCACGGCGGGTAACGCATCCGGTATCAATGATGGTGCCAGTGTCATCATCGTTGCATCACAATCTGCGGTTGACGAATACGGCCTGGAGCCTCTGGCAGAAATTCTGGGTTACGCCCAAACCGGTATTGACCCACGCGTTATGGGTTTAGGGCCGGTAAGTGCAGTGACCCAAGCGCTGGAAAAAGCAGAGCTTTCTATCGAACAAATCGACCTGTTCGAACTGAATGAAGCGTTTGCAGCGCAGGCGCTGGGTGTCATCCACGGCCTGTCAGCGGAACATCATGTTTCAACCGAATCCATTTTAGCCAAGTCGAATGTCAATGGCGGTGCCATCGCTTTGGGACATCCGCTAGGCGCTTCGGGTAACCGCATTCTGGTTACTCTGGTTCACGAATTAAAACGTCGTGGTGAGAATTACGGTGTCGCATCACTTTGCGTAGGTGGTGGTATGGGTACCGCAGTGGTCATCAAAGCGTTGTAATAACGGTTCAGATATTTATTTCAATCACTAGGAGATACGTCATGTACACGGATTTTTTCAAAACTTTCACTGACCAAACTGAAAAAACACTCGAACCATATGTGAAATTCAACAAACTGGTTGCGAAAAATGTTGAAGTACTTACTGAGCTGCAACTGAGCTCAATCCGTACTTACAGTGAAATGGGCCTGGCGCAAATGAAAGCCGCCAGCGAAGTGAAAGACACAGCAACGCTTACCGCATTCAGCTCTCAGCAAATGGGCGTGCTGACTAAACTGTCTCAGCAAATGATGGATGACAGCAACAAGCTGCAATCAATCGCTAAAGAGTTCAAAGAAGACATCGACAAACTTGCTTCAGAAAACCTTAAGTCAGTGACTCCTGCTTAACACTGCAATTCTGCGCCGCCTCAGGGCGGCGCTTTTTCTGTTTAAGGAGTAAGTCTATGTTTCAACATGTCTTTACCGACTATCTTGTGAAGCTGCAAGAAGCCAACCACCAGTGGTGGCAAGACTTCGAAGTCAACAAGGCAGCGGTCAATACCCCCCTGAATAAGGCGCTACAAGAAGTGAACTGGGATGACTCAGTCCAGTTCCTTGAAAAGGCGGCTAATCAGCCTGCCGCTCTTTTGCAGTTGCAAACCGAGTGGTGGGAACAACAACTGAAAATCTGGCAAACGGTGGTGCTGGAAGGTAAAAAAGAGTCGGTGGTCGAAAGCGAACACGGTGATAAACGTTTCTCTGGTGAGTCATGGCAATCCGACCCGTTTTTCAGCTTTATCAAGCAATCCTACCTGCTTTACAGCAAAACCTATCTGGACACCATTAACTCGATTGAGGGTTTGGATGAGAAAACCAAAGAACGCATTCTGTTCTTTTCGCGCCAAGCTATTAATGCGCTATCACCAAGCAACTTCATTGCAACTAACCCAGAGCTGCTGAAACTGACTGTTGAACAAAACGGTGAGAATCTGCTTAAGGGACTGGAACTGCTGAAAGAAGATGTGGAGTCGAGCGCGGAAATCCTGAAAATTCGCATGACCAACAACAACGCGTTCCGCCTGGGTGAAGACGTGGCGAATACGGCAGGCGAAGTGGTGTTCAAAAATGATCTGTTTGAACTGATTCAGTACAAACCACTGACGGAAACCGTTCACTCTACACCGCTGTTGATTGTTCCGCCGTTCATCAACAAATACTACATTCTCGATTTGCGTGAAAAGAACTCACTGGTACGTTGGCTGGTTGAGCAGGGACATACGGTATTTATGATGTCCTGGCGTAACCCGGGCAAAGCTCAGGCTGCAGTCAACTTCGAAGACTATGTGCTGGAAGGCGTTGTGAAAGCGGTAACGGCGATTGAGTCAATTACGGGCCAGGAACAGATCAATGCGGCAGGCTACTGCATTGGCGGCACCGTTCTGGCAACGACGATTGCTTACTACGCTGCGAAGCGCATGAAAAAACGCATCAAGTCAGCCAGTTTCTTTACGACGCTACTGGACTTTTCACAGCCAGGTGAAGTGGGTGCCTATATCAATGACACCATTATCAGCGCGATTGAAATGCAGAATAACGCCAAAGGCTATATGGATGGTCGCTCGTTGAGCGTGACATTCAGTTTACTGCGTGAAAATAGCCTCTACTGGAACTATTACGTTGATAACTACCTGAAAGGCAGCAGCCCGGTTGACTTCGATCTGCTGTACTGGAACAGTGACAGCACCAACGTTGCTGCTTCAACGCACAACTTCTTGCTGCGCGAACTGTATCTGGACAACAAACTCGTTAAGGACAAAGGCGTGAAAGTCGGTGGTGTGTGGATCGATCTGGATAAGATCAAAATCCCGAGCTACTTCATCTCGACCAAAGAAGACCACATTGCTTTGTGGCAAGGGACTTATCGCGGTGCTCTGAAGACCGGTGGCAATAAAGTGTTTGTGTTGGGTGAATCGGGCCACATTGCGGGTATCGTCAATCATCCGGACAAAAACAAATATGGCTTCTGGACCAATGATACGTTGGAAGATTCTGCCGAAGAATGGTTGGAAAGTGCGCAGCGTACAGACGGTTCTTGGTGGAAGCATTGGAACGAGTGGCTTACCGCGTTCAGCGCCAAAGAGCAGGTGGCGCCGTACGCCATTGGTAACGATGAATATCCGGTGATTGATGTTGCACCGGGGCAATACGTGAAACAGGTTCTGCCGATCCCCGATTCGGAATAGTTGACCTTTATCAGCGCCATTGAATCCCCCTCATGGCGCTTTTTTCATTCGAGTAAATCAAGCAATAATCTCCCTAATTGTTTCCTGTTTTAAGGTAATTCGTTAGTGCATGATCCGCGTGGTTATCGTCGTGGCAGGGAACGCACTGGGACTCAGGGTTTGAGCAAGATAACCGTGTTGTTTATTCACCTGAGAATCCATTTATGTCTAAAAATTTACTTCTGCTTGCCACTGCGGCAAGTCTCTTTTCTCTCTCTGCTCAAGCCGAGTGGTATGTGGGTGGTGCGTTGGGTCAGGCTCGTTTTGATGACGCCAGCGTAAGTGGCAAGGTGATGGGGTACTCAACGACTCAAGAGCTGTCTCTGGAAGATGATAAATCTACGACGGCCTCAATTTTTGGTGGCTATCAGTTCAACCGCTATATCGCGCTGGAAGGCACCATTACCGGGATTGATGCGCTCGATGGATCTGTGGTGACGGTTGGCGATATGAGCTACATTGCGCTTCAGCCAAAATTCTCCCTTCCTGTGACTGACCAAGTGAGCCTTTTTGCCAAAGCTGGTTTGGCCTACTTCAATGCCGAAATCAAAGTCAGCAACTCCGTTGCCGGGTATTCAGGTTACAGTACATTTTCAGATTCAGACGTAACGGGGATTTTGGGATTGGGTGTTGAAGTAGCTGCGACGGACAACTGGCACATTCGCGCGTCATGGGATTATTTGAGACCGGAACTGGATGTCGTCAACGTGGGTTACGCGAGTGCAACGGTTGAAACGGATATCAATGTTTTCTCCCTCGGGGTCAGCTATCATTTCCATTAATTGTTAAACCAATGCCCGTTAAGGGCATTGGTTGTTTCTGCGCTGAGCTAAATGAACACTTAAAACGACGACGATGAATGACACGTACCTAAGAAGACTGAATCAATTGCTACAACATTATCCGACCGGTGCTGTTCATTCCGTCAGTATTGATAAGCTGGAGGAGGTGCTTGCCACCTCGCGCAGAAATACCTCGTTGATCCTCAAGCATCTGGCGGATATCGGCTGGGTAACGTGGAAACCAGCGGTGGGTCGCAGCAAAGCCAGTCAATTAGTGGTGTTGGTGTCTTTTTCTGGTGCGTTGCTTGAAGTGATCATTCAGGAGCTGAGCAAAGGCCGCTTTACGTTGATCACCCGGTTGTTGGAACTCTATGGTGACGACACGGTGCTGGCGCTCGCCTCGGCAACCTTGAAGCAGAATCAGTGGAACGAATCAAACAATCATCTGCTCATCACCCGATATCCTGCAGTCGATACCTTGGATCCGTTGAAGACGTTGCGTCTGGCTGAGCTTCAGGTGATTAAAAGTGTCTATGACACGCTGTTGAAGCAAGATGTGATGGGCAACCTGATTCCCGCATTAGCGCACTTTTGGAAACAGGAGGAGTGCCGGTTAATTCTATGGTTGCGACCGGATGTCGTTGCTCACAATGGTCAAAAACTGGTGGCTGAAGATGTCGTATGGAGCCTACAGCGGCTAAAGAATACGTCTGGACCTGTGCAGCATCTGTTCGAATGCATGGTGGCGGTGAATGTGGAATCTGACCACAGAATCGTCATTGAGTTGAACGCGCCGAATGCCTTCTTTCCTTATGCTCTTGCGATGTCCAACAGCGCGATTTTATGTCGACCGCAACGTAATGGTGTGGATCCACGTAAATGCGTGGGGACAGGGCCGTTTAGCGTCGGAAGCTGGGACGATGAAAAACTGACACTCATTCGCCATCAACATTACTACTCAAGCAAAGCACTGATTGAACAAATCACACTGTCGCACAGCGATGAACAGGTGATTCGTGCGATGAGTTTTAACCAGAAAAATGGGGCAACCGAAAGCTCGGTCATTAGCGCGTTGTCCTACCTGACATTTAATCCTCGATGCAAATGCGGCGTGGATGCAGATACACTGACGCAGCTGTATACTTATCTGGCCCGAGAAAAGTATCAGTTTGATGCCGACAATTGTGTTGAAAATTTGGCCTGTGATAGCCGTGGTGTAGCGGACCACCACAATGCAGTAGCCTGCGTAGCGCCAACCCTGAAAGGCAACATCGTTTTGGCAGAACCGATCTGGACGATACCGTACCTTCAAACGGTGGCGGATTGGCTACACGATGCTATTCGTCGCACCGGATTGGAACTGGAAGTGATTGAGCTACAAGCGATAAGCGAACCGCACAGCGTTGCTCATCTGGCGGATATGTTGCTAATTGAAGAAGTAGTGGAGCAACCGAAGCACTACGGATTATACGAGTGGTTATTGGTGTCGACGGGGCTGCGCTTTACGTTTACTGAAGCGGAAATGGTGCAACACAAGCAAGCTCTCGCGCAGGCTGTGAGTGATCCCGAGCCCTATTGCCGATTACAGAAACTGGAACAACAGCTTTATGAACAACGGCGCTGTTTGCCACTGTTTGTCGGACGAGAGGAAGTGACGTGTACCCAGCAAGTGCAGGGCATACAGGTTAATAGCACTGGTTACAGTGATTTTTATAAACTCTGGATTGGCGATTAATAAGAAACAAAAAAACCGGTGAAACGTCACCGGTTTTTTTATGGTTTCAGTTCATTACAACTGTTTGTCTTTGGTCAGCGACAGTAGCCAGATACAGAATACTGCGACGGCAAGAAATCCACTCAGGATAATGACTGGCATAGCGCTGTAACCCAGAATGTGCCAGATAACCGATTCAAGTGTACTCATCGTGTGCGCTCCTTATTCCCAGCCTTCAACGCCGTGCATGTCCGGCAAGTTGTGTGCGATACCTTTGTGGCAGTCTACACAGGTTTTCTCGCCAGATGCCAGTGCTGTTGAGTGTTGATTGCGGCTACGTTCACTTTGTTCAGAGAAATCCATGTATTCAAACTGGTGACAGTTACGACATTCCAGCGAGTCGTTCTTCTTCAACCGCGCCCATTCCCGTTCTGCCAGATGAGACCGGCGAGCCTGGAATTTTTCTGGCGTGTCTATGTTCCCCATAAAGTGGGCAAACAACTCTTTCGAAGCCTGAACTTTACGCACGATTTTGTCTGTCCATTCATGCGGTACGTGACAATCAGAACAGATAGCACGTACGCCTGAGCGGTTTGAGTAGTGGATGGTTTCCTGAATTTCAGCGACGATAGGCGCGTGACAGCCAGAACAGAATTCTTCTGAGTTCGTGGCTTCCATGCCGGTGTTGAATGCGCCCCAGAACAGAAGACCACCAGCAAAACCCATGAACAACACCACACCAACGGCGGCTTTGCTCGGGCTTGTCAGTCTCTTCCAAAACGCTTTTAGTAGTTTCATAAATCGCCTCTTAATTTAATACGGTGCCTGATTAGCGAAGCGAATCAACGCGTTCAAACTCGTTCTTAACCAGAGGTTTTGCCTCTGCCTGAGGAACGTGACATTGCAGACAGAAGTAGCGGCGTGGCGACACATCCGCCAGTACAGCGTCTTCGCGGTTGATGAAGTGGGTTACGCTGATTTTAGTCGCGCCCATTTCTTTCGCGTTTTTCCAACTGTGGCAAGACAGACACTTGTTGGCGTTCAGAGAAACTTCGTAGTTGCGAATATTGTGTGGGATCAGCGGTGGCTGATACACGTAATCGCTATCCAATGCTTGCTCGCGAGGGTACTTTTTCATTTCATCCGCTGGGCGAGTTGACTCAATCAGCGTTGCGCCGCGCAGCGATTCCACGCCACCGACACCGCCCGGGTTATCGAGTTCAGCTTGTGCAACCCCGGTGATGAGTGCACTTACAGACAACAGTGCAATAAGTAATTTTTTCATCGTACATTCTCCGCCTAATGGCTCAATTCCTGACTGGGGCAGCAGCAAACCGCTGCCCCGAACATTCTGTTAACGGCTTACGCCACTTTGGTGATCTTGACCGGACATTTCTTAAAGTCGGTTTGTTTCGACAGTGGGTCGGTCGCATCAAGAATCAGTTTGTTAATCAGAATGCGCGCGTCAAAGAACGGCACAAACACCAGACCTTTTGGCGGTTTGTTACGGCCACGAGTTTCCACTCGGGCACGCACTTCGCCACGTTTATTGGCAATGACTACTTCATCGCCACGGCGCAGGCCGCGAGCCTGAGCGTCATCGTGATGCATGAAGCAAACCGCATCCGGGAACGCTTTGTACAGCTCAGGAACACGACGGGTCATGGTACCAGTGTGCCAGTGTTCCAGCACACGGCCGGTACAGAGCCACAGATCGTACTCTTCATTCGGCACTTCTGGTGGCGCTTCGTATGGCGCAGAGATGATCCATGCTTTGCCATCAGGTTTACCGTAGAAATCCCAGCCACTGCCTTTTTTCGCATAAGGGTCAGAGCCTTCTTTGAAGCGCCACTGGGTCTCTTTACCATCAACCACTGGCCAGCGCAGGCCACGCACTTTATGGTACACATCGTATGGTGCTAAGTCGTGACCATGGCCGCGCCCAAAGCTTGCGTACTCTTCGAACAGACCTTTCTGTACGTAGTAACCGAAGTGGTGCGCGTCGTCGTTCAGTTCACGAGCTTCCGCGATAGGGAACTGGTCAACCTGACCGTTGCGGAACAGCATGTCGTACATGGTTTTGCCGCGGTACTCAGGCGCTTTCGCCAGTAGCTCTTCCGGCCAAACGTCTTCCATTTTGAAGCGTTTGGAGAATTCCATGACCTGCCATAAATCCGATTTCGCATCACCCACGGTTTTCACCTGTTGGTACCAAGCCTGAGTACGACGTTCAGCGTTACCATACGCACCTTCTTTCTCTACCCACATAGCGGTTGGCAGAATCAGGTCAGCGGCTTGCGCTGTCACCGTTGGGTATGGATCGGAAACCACGATAAAGTTCTCAGGATTACGGTAACCCGGTAGACGCTCTTCGTTAATGTTCGGGCCTGCTTGCATGTTGTTGTTACATTGCACCCAGTAACAGTTCAATACGCTGTCTTTCAACATACGGTCTTGCAGAACCGCGTGGAAGCCCGGTTTTGGTGGAATGGTGCCTTCTGGCAGTTTCCAGATTTTCTCAGCGATCTGGCGGTGTTTCGGGTTGGCAACCACCATGTCCGCAGGCAGACGGTGTGCAAATGTACCGACTTCACGCGCAGTACCACATGCAGATGGTTGGCCTGTCAGCGAGAACGGGCTGTTGCCCGGAGTCGCGATCTTACCCGTCAGCAGGTGCAGGTTGTAGACCAAGCTTTGCATCCACACGCCACGGGTGTGTTGGTTCATACCCATGGTCCAAAGTGACATCACTTTGGTGTTTGGATCGGCATACTGTTTCGCCAGCGTGATCAGTTTCTCAACGCTCACGCCGGACATTTCAGACGCTTTTTCTGCCGTATATTCGGCGACAGATTTTTTGTACTCTTCAAACGAGATGTTGGTCATTTCGCCGGAGTTGGCATTCTTTGCCTGCTTTTGCAGCGGGTGGTCATCACGCAGACCGTAACCGATATCGGTCACGGCTTGCTTGAAGTGGGTGTACTTGTTCACGAAGTCCCAGTTCACCGCATCGTTCTGAATGATGTAGTTGGCAATGAAGTTAGCGATCGCCAGGTCAGATTGAGGATGGAAAATGTAACCATGGTCTGCCAGTTCAAATGAACGGTGGTAGTAAGTCGACAGCACGTTCACTTTAACGTGAGGGTGGCTTAGGCGGCGGTCGGTGATGCGAGTCCACAGAACCGGGTGCATTTCAGCCATGTTCGAACCCCAAAGCACGAATGCGTCGGCGTTTTCAAAGTCGTCGTAACAGCCCATTGGTTCGTCGATACCAAAAGTACGCATAAAGCCGACAACCGCAGAAGCCATGCAGTGACGCGCGTTCGGGTCGATGTTGTTTGAGCGGAAACCCGCCTTCATCATTTTCGCCGCTGCGTAACCTTCCATGACTGTCCACTGGCCAGAACCGAACATACCAACGCTGGTTGGGCCTTTTTTCTTCAGTGAGGCTTTCCATTTTTCCGCCATCACATCAAAGGCCATATCCCATGAAACTGGAGTGAAGTCGCCATCTTTGCTGTATTGGCCATCTTTCATACGCAGCAAAGGCTGTGTCAGACGATCCTGACCGTACATGATTTTCGAGAGGAAGTAGCCTTTGATACAGTTCAGACCTTTGTTTACCGGCGCTTCAGGGTCACCTTGAGTTGCCACGACGCGGCCATCCTGCGTACCCACTAAAACGGAACATCCGGTACCACAGAAACGACAAGGAGCTTTGTCCCAGGTAATTTTGGTTTGATCTGAGCTGGCAATCAGGTTAGTTGCGGACGCTGGCAGAGTGATACCTGCTACCGCCGCTGCTGATGCTGCCGCGTTTGCTTTCACAAACGCACGTCTTGTCATTTTCATACTTCACCCTCGAGTTGGGAATGTTGATTTCCAGTGTCTGAATCTAGCTCGTCCAGGTTGGTTTCAATTTGGTGGTACACCAGAACCGCACTCAGGACGTTTGGCAAGTTGTTGATGGCATCGATGGTGTCGGTGACAAACCCCTGGTTCTGAGTTTCAAGCACCACAACGATTTTGCCTTCCGGGCTGTCGCCGTAAATTTCCGCGTTCTCGAACTGCTCGATTTGCGCCTTTACGGTTTCCAGATGTTCCGGAAGAGCGTGAACCACCAAACTTGAAATGTGCACTTCATTGAGTGACATAGTTATCTCTCGTTCTTATTCAATATTGCTCACACTGATGGCTGAAGTGGGGCAGAGCGATACACACGCGCCGCAGCCAGTACATTCATCAAGGTGGATAATTGGCTGTGCAACTTTTCCGGCTTGCAGTTGGAACTGAATTGCCATTGGGTCGCAGGTTTCTCCGCAGCTTCGACACTCGACGTTTTGCTTAGCCAGGCATTGGTCGTTGATGGCGGCTTTGGCCAGCCATGCGGTATTGGTTTGCGGTAAAAAAATCGGTTCTGGGCAAACTTCTGCGCATTGGTAGCAGAAGGTGCATTCATCAATTTGAAAATCGACAGTGGGATAACCCCCATCGCCGTTGACGATAATTTTCATTTCACAGGCATCGCGGCAGCGGCCACAACGCGTACAGTCGTCAATAAAGGATTCTGGATTGGCAATCCAAGGTAAACGTACCTTTGATGTGTCGACGGAACGACGTGCAAATAAACGCCGCTTGGAAAGATCTACCACTGAATTCACCCAGCATGCTGAAAGATTATTAATAAAGCGTAGTTCACAATTTCTATTAATAAACTGTCATTTATCCATACACAAATTGTAGTTTTTGCCATATTTGTATAAATACCCCTAAGGGGTTAATTAGGATGGAATATTGTTTTGGATCAATAAATTCGGGCGAGTATGATCACATATTGATACCATTATGAAAAAGCCAGACTAGAGTATGCGAAAGTGCGTTTAAAAAGCGCCGTTGGGGAAGGTGAATTGGGGATAAAAGTTGAGAAGTCGGTGACCAGCACGATTGCGAAATCGATGCTGTTGATTCTATTGCTTTCGATAGCCACCACGGGTTTTGCCATTATCACTCTGGCATCTTCTCTGAACGATGCTGAAGCCGTTAACGTCGCAGGCTCGATGCGGATGCAAAGCTACCGATTAGCGCACGATATTCAGAGTAACTCAGTTAACTATGTTGAACATATCGCGGCATTTGAACACTCATTATATTCGCCGTCGATGAAAGCGCTCCAGAAATGGAATGTACCGTCAGACATTACTCATGATTACTACACGTTAATCGCCCGCTGGCACGAACTGAAACAGGTTCTTCGTAGTGAAGATAACCGCGACTATCTCACGCTGGTCGCGGGGTTTGTCAGCCAGATCGACAGTTTTGTCTTCAAGTTACAACGCTTTTCGGAACAAAAGCTCATCAATCTTGCCTGGGTCGGTGGGCTTGGGTTGGGGGCTGTTTTGTTCATTTCACTGTTTGTTATTCACTACATTCGCAAAGAGGTTGTGCGCCCTCTGCGAGCATTGGTGGTGGCGAGTGAGCAGATTCAGAATCGCGAATTTGATATTGAACTCAGTACCAACAGTCAGAACGAAATGGGCATTCTGACCCGCACGTTTAACGTTATGGCCGGAGAACTGGGCAAGCTATATCGCGGCCTGGAGCAAGCGGTTAACGAAAAAACACGTAAGCTGCAACACGCCAATCAGTCGCTGCAGGTGCTGTATAACTCCTCTCAGGAGCTGACGGCTTCACGCATCAGTCAGGACAATTTTCAGGCTATTTTGAAACATATTGTCAGTATTGAGGGCATCACTGCGGTGCAACTGGAGATCGAAGAAGAGGCAGGCAAAGGTCTGCTGCTTTCTCAAGGCAATATGTGTGGTGAAAATCCGAACCATCAGGCGCTAATGTTGGATGGTATCCAGCTTGGATATTTACACTGGGAAGCGGGTTTACCTTGCCCGGATAAGGCGCTCATCGATAACTTTGTCCAGATTCTATCGCGGGCGGTGTACTACAACCGAGCTCAGAAGAAAGCCGAACAGCTTTTACTGATGGAAGAGCGTGCGACCATCGCACGAGAATTGCATGATTCATTGGCGCAATCGCTCTCTTACCTGAAAATTCAGGTGTCATTGCTGAAACGCGTGATGTCAAAGCTTGAACACAATCAATATTCCGAGAAAACCGATGAGATTATTGTCGATATCGATCAAGGATTGTCCGGCGCTTATACACAGTTACGTGAACTGTTGACCACGTTCCGCCTGACCATCAAAGAGGGTAATTTTGGCCAGGCCTTGGTAGAGATGCTGAACCAGCTCGGAGAACAAACCAGCGCAACGATTGCGCTGAATAATAACCTGTCATCAATGGAGCTGGATGCCCATCAGCAGGTGCACTTGATACAACTGATTCGTGAAGCGACCATCAATGCAATCAAGCATGCAGACGCGACTCGAATCAACATCGAATGTAACGAAAGCGATGGTGACGTCGTAGTGAGTATTGAAGACGATGGCGTCGGCTTTGAACAGAACAATGCCAAGCTGAATCACTACGGAATGAGTATCATGCAAGAAAGGGCAGTAAGATTGAACGGTGATTTGAGCATAGAAACGTCACCGGATACCGGCTGCAAAGTCACACTCAAATATACAAGATCAAAGGATACACATGTTGACGAAATGTAGAGTAATGCTGGTGGATGATCATCCTTTGATGCGCAGAGGAATCAATCAGCTTTTAAGCCTGGAAGATGAATTCGAAGTGGTTGCAGAGGCCAGTAATGGTACTGAAGCCATTGCGTTAGCCCATGAAGTGGAGCCGGACATGATTCTGCTCGACCTCAATATGAAAGGCATGTCCGGTTTGGACACGCTGAAAGCGCTGCGGACCGACGGCTCCAGCGCAACGATTGTGATTCTGACTGTATCAGACAGTGCGGCGGACATTGAGGCGATTGTGCGTGCGGGGGCCGACGGTTACCTGCTGAAAGATACGGAGCCGGATCAACTGGTTGAATTGCTCAAAGATGCCGTTCACGGTAATAAAGCTTATAGCGATGTCGTGGCGGCTTATCTGCGCGATCGTCAGGATCAAACCGATGTGTTTGACCTGCTCACAGAGCGTGAAGCGCAGATTCTGGGTGAGGTGGCGAAAGGGTATCGCAACAAACAAATCGCTGACCGCCTGTTTATCTCGGAATCAACCGTGAAGGTACACATGAAGAGCTTACTGAAAAAATTAAGAGTGCCTTCGCGCACAGCCGCAACTGTGCTGTTTCTTGAGCGCTATGGCGAGCTCAAGTAATCCGATTCAGAAATAAACAAAAAGGGCGCTGAAATCAGCGCCCTTTTTTATAAACAGATTATCAGTTGTACATCGGAACCAGAACCATGGTACCGATAATAACAGTAACCAGGCCTGCCAGTACGGGTACAGAAGTACGTTTTACGACTTCGAACGGGCTGATGTGGCCCATACCAGCCGTGGCAACAACTACGCCCGAAACCGGAGAAATGGTACGGCCCAGATTAGATGCTTGCAGCATTGGAATGATTAGAAATGCTGGGTTGATGCCCATTTTCGCTGCCAGAGACGGTGCCAGTTCAACAAACGCGTAGAAAGGTGCGTTACCAGAACCCGTTGCAATCGCTGCGGCAACCGTCAAGCCAGTCAGGATCAACATCAGTGCCATACCACCTGCGCCAGCAGTCTCTGCCAGATGCAGCAGGTTATCGATAGCGCCAATCGACATCAGGCCCTGAGCGAATACACCCGCGGCTACCAACAGCATCACCACGCCTTTGAATGCCTCAGCCATACCTTCGTAGCAAGATTCTAAGTCTTCCAGCGTTTCTTTCCCTTTGAATCGTTTGGTGACGAAATCTACCAGTGCACCAATAAAAATGGACAGAACGACGATGGTGTAGATATCCAGATACAGACCTTTAATCGTTTCACCGTTGAATAGGAAGACACCGATGATAGGCAGGAAAGGCAGCGCTGCGTAGTAGGCAGGGGCTTTTACTTCAATCGCCGATACATCAACGCGTTCCATTGGTGTGTTGTCTTTCTTATCCAGATATTTGTTCCAGAAAAACGCGGCGACAGCCATCACGATGATCGCACAGATAGAGACAGGCAGAACTGTTTCAACGGCAAAAACGTGCAGCGGCAGGCCGGATTTTTCGGCTGCAATCACGACGTCACCAGACGTTGGCGACAGAATGATCGCTGCTGGCGACGCACACACAGCTACTGCAGCAGGACGAGAGATACCCATTGCTGTCATCATCGGGAACAGGGTTGCCATCAACAGAACGCCAAGGCCGGTAGCTGAGCTCACCGCCAGTGACATCAAACAGGCAACGATATAAGCCGCAACCAACAAAATGTAAGGCGAGTTGATGACTGACAACGGCTTAGAAAACTGTTTTACCACCACATTGTTGGCACCGATATGAGTCATATAAGACGCAAAACCACACAACAGCATGATTTGCATACCCAAACCGCCGCCACGGTTTTGCAGCATGTATTTCACGTATTCCAACGAGTCGGTCACCATGTTACCCGTGGATGTCATTTTTGCAGGCAACACCGAATGGCCAAGTACGCCAGTCAGTAGCAATAGCACAATCCCTGCTGTTAGCAGTACACCCGCTGGTTTATAGCCTTTTACGATGAAGTAACCCACTGCAATCGTAACGACTAAACCGATTAAGAGCTCGAGCATAGTTGTCTCCAGTTAAATATTTTAAGTTGTCAAAAAGTATTTCAAGGTATGAGCTGAATTTACTGAAAACTGACTTGTAGCACGAGGTCAACTTGAGCTTCTCATGATCTAAAACAAACAAAACTATTAATTAGTTTTGCGGAGTAAAATCCTATTGAAATAAATATATTTTAGAGGTAAATGCCGTGTTAAATGCATTATCCAGTGTTATTAAATGGATTGAAATTTCTAATGTGAAACGAGGAGACATAAAAAAAGTGACGTTTAAACGTCACTTTTTCACGATTGTAGATATTTAAGCGTATTGAGCAATCGTTTGCTGCCAACGCTGCCTTTTTTCAAGAAACTCAGATTTCACAGACTGATAACGAGCTTTAAGCACGGAATGTTCGTAACGCTTAAGTGCCGAATTTTTCTTGCTTTCCAGCAGTTGCTTTTTCACATCGTAGTAGTTGTGCAATTCGTGAATGAAAGCGTCAAATTCGGCTTGAACGTTCGCCAGTATCACCAGATGGTTTGGCAGATGAGCGACACGTTCAGCGGCGTATTTCAGGCTCATCTCCGCCCGCGCTTTCTCTATCTTGATAGCGGGAGCGGTGCGTAGTTTCTTCGCCAGACCAAGCCAAGCACAGCTTTTTATCAACCACTTGGTTGGATCGTATTGCCACCAGTAAATGCCGTTGCGATAGTCATTTTCAAAGATGTGATGGTAATTGTGGTAGCCTTCACCGAAGGTGAAAAAGGCCAGAATACCGTTATCGCGCGCAGTGTTCTTGTTGGTGTAAGGCTGTTTACCCCAGATGTGCGCCAGCGAGTTAATAAAGAAGGTGGTGTGGTGATTGAGTACCAGACGGACGGCACCGACGATCAGCAACATTCCCCAGATATCGTTGTAGTACCAGCCCAGAGCGATAGGCACACCAAAGTTCATGATCAGCGCAAGTGGTACGTAGAAGCGATGTTGCCACATGACAATCTTGTCTTTATGTAGATCGCGACAGTTGCTGTAGTCGTCGTAGGTCACCGAGTTGTAGTTTCTCAGCATCCATCCCATATGCGAAAACCAAAATCCGCGTTTGGCAGAGTAAGGATCTTTGTCGTTCTGATCGACAAACTTATGGTGAACACGGTGATCGGATGCCCAATGCAGTGCGCTGTTTTGTACCGCAAATGCGCCGCCAAGCGCGCACAATAGGCGAACCAACCAGTGAGCCTCAAAAGCTTTGTGTGACCACAGGCGGTGATAACCCGTCGTGATCGACAAGTTGCAGAACGAGAAGCAGACAATCAGCCAAATCAGGTGTTTCCATCCATAACCAAATTGCCAGCCATACCAAGGCGCGACAACAGCGGCCAGAACAAAGCTGACGGCGAAAATCGTAATATTCAACCAAATCAAAGGCGGTTTATTTGCCATTTAAAGATCCTTTAAGCTTACAACTGTGCGCCAGAATATCAGCGAACATGTGTAAGTCAAATATGTTTAACTGAATTGTGATCAGGATGTTTTGCTTTTTAACTCTAAATGCATAGTATGAAGAGTGGTTAAAAATCCTTACAGGAAGTTATAAGGACTATTAAATGGAAATCAAGGTAGCTGAATATAGCGATTTTGAGCGAATTGCCCATCTGCACGCACTAAGCTGGCAGATCAATTACGCTGACATTTTGGACAAGGATTATCTCGCCAACGAGGCGCTGCAAGACCGTTTGTTGATCTGGCAAACGCGTTTGACCAACCCACCTTTTAATCAACATATTCTGCTCATTGAAGAGGGTGGCGTGCTGTGTGGTTTTATTTGTGCGTTCGGCAATCATGATTTTGAAAAAGGCACAATTATCGAATCCCTGCATATTGACCCTAAACACCAGGGGAGTGGTTTAGGCCGTTTGCTGGTAAAAGAGATGGCAACTTGGATTGAGCGTTATTTCCCGGACAACGGTGTTTACCTTGAAGTGCTGGAGAAAAACCAACAAGCCATCGATTTTTACGATCACATTGGTGGTGAACTGCTGACGGAAAAGATGTGGCACGCGCCGGGAGGCGTTGATGTCCCTGAGCGGGTATATAGCTGGAAAACACCCAAGGCGCTGATGGCGGCGATGGAATAAAGGAAAGGGCGAATAGCCCTTTTTTTCTTGGCGTTGAATAGATTAGAGCATTCTGTTGTAGTAACCACATTCAAATGAAAAGGATAAGTAATGAACCGCAACGTGTGGCTTTTGTCGCTCTGTCAGGCGCTGCTGATGACCGGCAACATACTGTTAATCTCTGTGATTGGTCTGATTGGTAAGGTAATTGCGCCGAGCAGCAGTATGATTACACTGCCAGTCGCTCTCCAATTTCTCGGCTTAATGTCGGCCACTATTCCCGCGTCGCTGATCATGGGCAGGCTGGGGCGCCGTCTGGGATTTAGTATCGGTAACAGCGTGGGAATTACCGGCGCGTCTCTCGCCACTTACGCACTGTATCACCAGTCATTCTGGCTATTTTGTACTGCGACTTTCCTGTTGGGGATCGGCATTGGCTTTGGCACTCTGTATCGTTTTGCGGCGATTGAAGTGTGCGACGCTCATCTGCGTCACAGAGCAATTTCGGTGTCGATGGCTGGCGGTGTGCTGGCTGCGGTATTGGGGCCGAATCTTGCCATCTATTCTCAACGTTGGAGCGACGGCGGTTTGTACATTGGTGCTTTCGCCGCGCTGATTGGCCTTAATCTGTTGGCGCTGACCTTGCTGCAGACGATTCAGTTTCCCAAACCCGTTCGCTATGACAGCCAGCCAGCGACGGATAAGTTGTCGGTGATTGCCAAAGGGACCAATTTCAAAGCGTCCGTCTTTGCTGCCATGGTCTCTTATGCGGTGATGAATATTCTGATGACCGCAACACCTCTGGCGATGATTGGCTGTGGTTTTGATTTCACCAAAGCCGCTGGTGTCATTGAATGGCATGTGCTGGGCATGTTCGTTCCGGCGTTCTTTACGGGGCGTCTAATTGAAAAGTTTGGTCCGCAACGCATGATATTGGCCGGCGGCTTGCTGTTTATATTGTGTGTGACTATCAATATTCATGGTCAGTCCATCTGGCATTTCCGTGCGGCTCTGGTGCTACTTGGTGTTGGCTGGAACTTTATGTTTATTGCGGCGACGGGTTTGTTTAGTCAGTCTTATCAGGAACACAACAAACCCAAAGCACAGGCGTTTAATGAGTTTTCCGTGTTCAGTTGTGTGACCATGACTGCGCTGCTTTCTGGTTGGCTTGAATCTACCGTTGGCTGGCAAGCGTTGAATATTTATGTGCTGCCTTTCGTACTGATTGTGATTGGCATCTTCGCTTTTCAGGCAAAAAAGAGTCGGTTGGTCATCAATTAAAAAAGCCCGGTTAATCCGGGCTTTTTTGTGCGCGCTATCAAGCTGACATTAGCGAGTCTGAAACTCAGATACCGCTTCATCCATTTGCCGGGCTTGTTGTGAAACACTGTCGACTTCTGACAACACTTCCTGAGCAGAATGCATGTTGTTTTCAGAGATAGTATTGAGCTCTGCAATCGAACCGCTCACCTGATTCATCACAATCCCTTGTTCCTCAATGGCTGACGCTATACGTTCGGAATTAGCTTGAATCGTCGACATGTCAGTGATGATCTGGCGCAGGCTCTCATCAAGCTGGTGCGAAGCGTGCAGCGTTTCCTGGCCCTGCGAATTGCACTGGTCGATGTCGCTGATCACCAAACTCATTTGTGCCTGAATCGCAGAGACCACTTTCGTGATCTCCTCGGTCGATTGATGAGTGCGTGTCGCCAGGGAACGAACTTCGTCCGCCACTACCGCAAATCCTCGGCCTTGTTCGCCTGCTCGTGCCGCTTCGATGGCCGCATTCAGTGCCAGTAAGTTCGTCTGTTCAGCGATGCTTTGAATGATGGTGACCGCACCGCCGATTTTTTCGACGTGATCATTGAGTGAAGCAATCGATTGTTGGCTTGATTGCAGAGTAGTAGAAAGCTGGTCAATATTCTTCAACGTCGACTCGACAACGCTGCGTCCATTCTCTGCATTTCTTACCGCCTGCTGAACACCTTCTACCGCCACATTGGTGCTTTCTGAAATCTCGCCAATGGTGGCAACCATTTCTTGCACTGACGTGGCCATCATGGTGGTGTGATCGGCTTGAACATGGAACTGGTTAATCACTTCCTCAAGCTCGTTATGCATGCTGGTCGTACTGCTGGTCAGCTGATGTGACTTAGCTTGTGATCCCGAGATCAAGTGTTCGAACTTATCCAACAGTTGGTTGAAGTAGCTGCCAATAGAAGTGAGTTCATCGCGCCCTTGTAAATCGGTTCTTAGTCCAACGTTGTTAGTGCTGGCAATGTTCTGCATGACTTGCAGCAGTCTTTGCACCTGAAGGTTGATCGAGCGTGAAATCTGCCAGATGAAACCGAGGATCACAATCACGACGATGACAGTCACAATCTGTTTAATCACATCCAGTTCGCTGCGCATTTTGCTGACTTCAGTCGTTAGCGTTTCCGAGAAGGTTTTAAACTGCTCTTCAACGTTATGTGACAAGCTGCGAGTATTGCCAAGGTAACCTTCGTTGTAGGCAAGGCCGATCAACTTTTCCTGCTCGATGACCCCTCGGGCGGCTTGTACCAGAGCGGAATATTGAGAAAGCACTGGCATGTCGAGCATTTTGCCTGCTTTCACCGCTTCATCAAAGTTGGCCAGAGCCAGCAGCGTTTCGGCATCCGACCCATTTTCAGCTTGTGCCAGCAGGGCATGATATTTCGCCAACAACGCATCACCGTCGCTTAATCCCAGCACCTGATAAGCGCCGACCAATTGCTCAAAACCTTGTTTATACTTCAGCAGATCCGATTTTAATGCTGCAGAAGACGCCAGATTGTGATTGGTTAAGATGGTTGACAGCTGGCTTTCCATAGAAAGGAACAGCTCGCTGTTTTGTTTGAAGGTGTCCAGATATTTGGCGTCTTTACGTAGCAAAAAGTCTTTTTCATTCCGGCGCAGATTGAGAAGACGAATTTCTAACTTCTCTACCAAACCGATTGCGGACGACAGCTCGTTGGTTTGACGAGCAAAGTGTGTTGTGGTGATCACCAATGAGATAATGCCCATTACGGCGATAAAACCAAGCAAGTATAGCTTCTGTTTAATATTCATATGTAGACCAATGAATGAGATATATTGATAGATGTAATTATTATGTGTGAAGTTTAGATGGCAATTGCATCGCCAGCAATAAACAATAGAATGGGTTTGTAAGACTGATTCCATCATTAGCACAGTCATATGGAGTTTTTATGAACTTAGAGCGCTATAAAGGGCTGATTTTCGATATGGATGGCACATTGATTGATACCATGCCTGCGCATATCGAAGCTTGGCGTGCAACCGCAAAATTTTACGACTTTCCGTTTGAGGCCACTTGGCTGAATAGTTTGGGCGGTATGCCGAGTTTTAAAATTGTCGGCGAGATTAACCAGAAATTTGGCATCGATTTGATTCCGCAAGATGTGGCTGAATACAAAATGAAAGCCTTCGCTGCAATGGATGAGAAAAGTGACCTGATTCCCGATACTTTTGCGGTTTTTCAGCGCTTTCTGGGCAGTAAAAAACTGGCCATCGGAACCGGTAGTCAACGTCAGAGTGCCGAGAAATTGCTAACACGCGTTGGCGTGCTGGATAAGCTGGATGCGGTGGTGACGGCCACTGACGTTGAGAACCACAAGCCACATCCTGAAACATTTCTGCGTGCGTGTGAGCTGATTGGTTTAACGCCGAATGATTGTGTGGTGTTTGAAGATACCGAACTGGGTAAGCAAGCAGCGCATGCAGGTGGAATGGATTGCATCATGGTCACCGAAGAGGGATTAAAGTTTTTCCCGCTGCCATAACGATATCGCCAATGAAAAAGAGCTGCCAAAGCAGCTCTTTTTTATCCTCATTCAGTGCAAATTTACTGAATTTCCAGCAGTTCTACTTCAAAAATCAAGGTAGCTGACGGTGGAATCGGACCCGCGCCATTTTTGCCGTAACCGAGGTTAGAAGGAATATAGAGACGAACTTTCTCACCAACGGTCATCAGTTGCACACCTTCTTGCCAACCTTTGATTACCTGATTCAAACCAAATACGATAGGCTCGTTGCGTTGGTATGAACTGTCAAACACGGTGCCATCAAGCAGACGTCCTTCGTAATGAACTTTTACCCGGCTGTTTGCTTTTGGATGTTCAGTTCCGGTGCCTGGTTCTAAAACTTCATACTGCAGACCACTCTCTGTGGTTTGAATGTCAGGTTTCTTTGCGTTCTCGATCATGAACGCTTGTCCTTCTGCGATGTTTTGCTCTGCCGCTTTATGATTATTCCAGGTGCGGTAAATGAAGAGAGCTGCCAGCACAAAGACAACAATGGGTAACACAATTTTATACATGGTCGGAACACTCAATTAAGGTTGGGTTAGTAGATAGGAGATGGTTTTGCCAATGCCTTCGGCATTTTCATGACCCGCTGTCAGTACCATATATTTGCCATTGACGACAAAGGTAGGTACAGAGTTGATCTGGCCTTTTTGCGAAATTTCGTCAGCGGTTTTCATCAGAACAAACAACTGTTTCTGCTGCGCTTCATCAAATTCGTACGGGCTTACCAGATTACGGTCGTGGAAAGCTTTATCGATAGCATTTTTCTGATCGGTCAGTGTGCTGCCCTCAGCCATTTGCACCGCGGCGAACAACTCTTGCATCATGTCATGGTCGGGATTGTGGCCCAACTGCATCACCGCACTGTAGAAGAACATCGCGCCAATCTGCGCGCCTTGGTTAAACGTCACATGGACGCGACCAAACTGCTGCCCCACCATTTTTTCCAATTCAGGGATCACATCTTCCATGCTGCGGCAGTGGCCACAGGTCAGGGAGAAGACTTCCGTAACGGGAGCGAGGCGGTAAGTGGCCAGGTTAACTGGCAGAGCCTGATATTGAACGCCTTCTTTGGGAGTCGAGTTGTCACTACAGCCAGCCAGAACCAACAACGCAGCCATAATGCCAAGAGTGTGTTTAATGAACTTTTTCATTGAAAACCAAGAGTTGAATACGAATACCCTGATTTTAGCGGGTTCAAATTGTGAGGCAAACAGAGAAAAAGGGTTTTGTTACCAATTCGCCATAAAGTTTTCGCTCATCTGCCGATAACTAGAGAGTGGTTTGAAGAATGGATGATGGTTACATGAGAATTATCGCGCTTTCCGTATTATTGCTGTTGACCGGTTGTGGTTCCATGTCTCCGATGCAGATGATGGGCAACAACATGCTCGATACTGCGCCGAAGGGTGATTTCGACGTGATTTACCCGGACTGGGGCAATACGCCTGCGCCAGTGGCTGCTGGCGTTCACGGTCCGATGGGGCAAACCAGAACCTCAAGTTACGATTCGTTACAGCGTTTCCTGCTGGACAACGGGATCGACTATGAAGTGATGCCAGGCAATCATGTGATGGTAAAACTGAAAAACACCGTCAAATTCGATACGGGGTCTTCAAACGTCTCTCAAGATTCAGCTTACTGGTTGAATGTGATGGGCAGTTTCCTGTCACGCGAGCACGGCATTGATGTCGTGATTGACGGACACACTGACAATACAGGCAAGCCTAAATTTAATGATTCGCTGTCGGTCAAACGTGCCCAGATGGTGAAAAACACCCTGATCCAGAAGAATGTATCACGCGATGCGATTTACACCCGTGGGTATGGCGAATATGTCCCGGCATGCACCAACCGCACGACAGCGGGCAGAGCCTGTAACCGCCGTGTTGAACTGCTGTTTATTGTGTCAAACAACTGAACAAAGCCGTACCGAATTTTCAAACCTAATCTGCTTTCAATCACATCCCAGCCTCGGTTGGGATGTTTTTTATCCATATAACCCCAAAGGATATTGATGGCACTCACGGTTATGATGTTTTATCGGTACATTGTATGGAAACACAAGGGGGATTTATGTATACAATCACCCCAAAATTTATAACAACTATTAAGAAAATATGTCAGCCACTCAATCATCTATGCAACAAGAAGTTCCTGTTGGCGAGCACGATCAACTGGTTTCAACCACGGATCTTAAAGGTGTCATTACATACTGCAACGAGACGTTTTGTCGTGTTGCAGGGTTTCAGGAACACGAACTTCTTGGACAGAATCACAATATTGTCCGTCATGTCGATATGCCGAAAGCGGCGTTTGCTGACATGTGGAAAAACCTCAAACAAGGCCACGCTTGGCGCGGCATCGTAAAAAACCGAACCAAAACCAATGGTCACTACTGGGTAGACGCGTATGTCACGCCTATCTATGAAGACGGTAAAATGTGCGGTTATCAATCGGTACGAGTCAAAGCGCAGCGTCAATGGGTAGACATAGCAACTAAAGCGTATAAAGCGCTGCGTGATGCAGAGCAGAAAGGCCGTCAGTTTTCTCTGAGTATTTCCGCTTCAGTTCGCTATGCAATTCTGCTGGGCTCTCTTGCAGCCCCAGCAGCGGCGCATTTCCTGTCGCTTAGCGGAAATATGCAGCTATTGGCGAGCTTATTGCCTGCCGCTTCATTGGCTTTGTTGTTCCGTCAGGAACTGATTGATACACCAAAACATTTAGGGCAGTTGCAGTCACAATATGACAGTATCAGTCGCTTGATCTATTCGGGTAACAGCGCGTTTTCCGTTGCGGACTACCACCTGAAAATGGCTTCGGCACGTATTCGTACAGTTCTCGGTCGTATGGTGGATTCAGCGCGGCCGCTGCGTGAGATGTCGGCAAAACTCAATGAGACCAGCGCAGAAGTGGTACAGGCGCTCAAACAACAGAATCAGGATATTCGTAGTGTGATGCAGGCAACCGATGCGGTGGAAGCGGCTGCTGATTCAGTCTCGAGCAACACACAGACAGCGTATGAACTGATCGACAAAGCGAAATCGCAATGCCTGAAAACCAAGCAAAGCATTGATCAAACGCACCACAATCTTGAATCACTGTGCGATCAAGCGGAACGTGCAACCAGCACCACCTATGCGCTGAATGATCAGGCGCAGCATGTCAGCCAGATGATGGAAGAGATTGGTGGCATCGCCGACCAAACCAACCTGTTGGCGCTCAACGCCGCAATTGAGGCGGCGCGAGCGGGCGAACAGGGGCGAGGTTTTGCGGTGGTAGCCGATGAGGTTCGTGCACTGTCCGGCCGTACTCAGAAAGCTACGCATCAGATTCAGGCCAGCATTGATAAGATGCTGAGTACGATTGAATCGTGGCAAAGTGAAATCATCGATAGCCAACAGCAGACGCAGGCGTGCGGTGAAGTCGCTCAGGAAAGTGCGACTCGTTTATACGAAGTAGAACAACTGCTGCTGGATATGCACAACATCGTTGGCGACATGGCTAAATCGGCAACAGCGCAACGTGAACTGACCAGTGAAGTGAACCAACATGTCCATTCGATTGCCTCAATGGCCACTCAGAATCTGGCTGCGACCAATATGGTTGAAGAATACAGTAAAGACATGAACACGCGAGTGGATGATTTCAGGCAGCTTGCCAAGCGGTTTGAAGAAAAATAATGATAAAAAAGCCCCGCTCATTGAGCGGGGCTTTTTACTTGGCGTTCAGCTTAAGA
>ERZ1673961.198-NODE-198-length-29994-cov-18.373526_pt1 | contig 29994 bp, 21 predicted proteins | sample MGYA00580189_ERZ1673961 | MGnify/ENA primary metagenome ERZ1673961 (study PRJEB41334, sample SAMN05608105) | rock metagenome | biome: terrestrial subsurface; feature: shale formation; material: shale | place: USA: Pennsylvania ... | reverse complement strand
TCTTCGACGCGTCTTTAATTTCCCCACCCATTCATAAGACTTTTCCATATCCATAGCCAAGTATTTATAAATCGTTGTTCGACTAATGTCACACTTTCTAGAAATAGCTGCTACGCTAAATCCTTGTTTATGCAGTTGATGTACTTGTAAAATCATATATATTTTCACACCTTTTCCTCCCATCCTGTAATATACCTATCATAACGGATGGGATCCTTATTTGGTGCAAAAAGTGTTCATTTTTATCAAGCGATATCTGTATACTTTATTTTAGCAGTTACATCATCCATCTTTATGTTGATCTAATATCCTATGAAGTTCGGCGATTGTTAGGTTTTCTTTGCTGTGGTCTTGACGTATAACGGTGGCTTGTCTTTCGCTTCCGTTTGTTATTTCAATGATGGCGGCTGTTGTCTCTGTCGCTCCAACTAATGAAACTTTTTCTCCAACCATCGCATTAATTAAGGTTGATTTACCTGCTTTTACTTCTCCCATCACAACGACATTCAACGGTTCGTCGTAACGATTGAGCAATTGCTTTAAATCTTCTCGGTTACTAGACATGATATCTTGTTCACTTTCATTCATCAGTGATAATAATTGGTTGTTCACTATTTCATCACGTGTCAATAATTCAAGGACATCATAGACTGCGCTTTTTTCCATTGTCTTCACCTACATTCTTTATATTTTCATTTAATTACGCATAACTTGTTAGTCTTTTAGTATACATAAAAGCATGACTAACGTTTGGTTAAGTACTTATAATTGGTAAAAAAATAAGCCATAATGCGCGTTCCGTTTTATCATATTTCATAAATCATTCACATAACTATTATAATTTTTAACAAATAAGACACATATATGGTGGATTTTTATGCTTAATCACACCTACTCTTTGGGCATGAAAAAAGACACCTCATTTGAAGTGCCTTAGAAAATATATGTTATTTTTTAATTGTTGAGTGATTTTTACTTCACTGAAATAACTTACCGACACAAAGTATTATACGACTTAAATTATCACCTTAATTTACCAATAATCAGTTGTTACATACTGATTCTATCCATAAATCTTACTAAATAAATCTTTCGTATAATCTTTGATGTCTGTAAAATTCAACATCTCATACTTTTCTTTAACGTTTTTGAAATACTCTTCAATGTCATACTTTTCAATAACTCTTTCAGATCTTTCACCATCTAACAAACCACGTCTGGCTATTCGCCAAGGTTCTTCTGAATGTGTCATGTTTTCAAGAATTTTACCACTATAGCAACCAAAATATAAAATAATATGGTTCAGCAACTCTTTTTCATCGCCTGTCAAATTGATGTTCTCATAAGATAAGTGATTTTCTTCAATTGGATTGTAACCAAACTCTTTATATTTATGATAGACATCGCGATAAACTGGCCCGTGCGCCCAAGCTTCACAATCTTCCTCAAACATAAAAGTATTTTCAAAAGCTTTATTAAATCCCTGAGCAAAGTATAATAGTTTTTGTAATGCAAGCGGTGTAATCTCTGATGTTTCCAACAATAAATACTTTACGGCTGATTCAAGCTTGCTAATGTCACTTCCTTCTGTCTCAGCGATTTTTTCAGTAGCAGTCATACTTTTCCGGTAAGCTACTTCAGTAATTCGGTTCTTATTTTTCTCTAATAATTCTCGGTAATATGCCTTATCAACAAGAATATGCTTTAGTTTATCAGAGTAAGGTTTTGACGGCGTATCACCATCTACGTATCTCGTTAGTGTTCCTTCCCCCCATCCTAGCAGCAAGGACAAGGGTCTTTTCCCAATATCATACCTTTCTAAGACTTTTTCAATATCGGTTACTGAGATCAAGTCTTCTGCTTCTCTGTATGCAGCATCAAGTTGGATTAAGTTATAGTCTCTGACTTCCGGCTCGAAAATTTCCTCTTTACACTCCTCGCAGTAAGCTTCTTTGCCAACATATCGAATTGTCTTTCCTTTAATTACTTTTTCCTTATTCACTGTCTTAACACTGTAGTCAACCATATCGCGGCAATTCTCACAGAATCCCTTCATTATGATTTCCTCCTTATTATGGCGGTCAACTTCCCACCTTAATCTATCTAAATAAATACGTCATTTCAAAGTTTCTTTTATGAAATGACACAACAAAAGCTCTAGCACCCCCACTTTTCAATTCAATCATATTCACTTTAATATATATATCAACATTCTCAAGTTCTCCCCAAAAGTCCAGTTCATGTTGCTTGCAAAAAACATATAAAATTTCATGTGCGTAATTAATTTTCTCATTCTTAACAGCATAGCAAAAATCATCATACTGCAAATCAAGTAATATTTCTTTCTCTCTCTTGGAGTTAACCTTATAATCCTCTATGAAGTTCATGTTTTCTAGCCTATTCTCGTTCTTAGCAATGGAATATCTACCTTCAAGAACACATTTTCTGAACATGTCTAAATAATTTTTTATATCATCTGAGGAGAAATCAAGAATTTTATGAGTGTTTGGATTTTTCGAGCTCAAGTAATCACTCCTTACTTATAGTATAACCATATTATATATTAATTAAACTTATGACACAAATAAAAAGTATCAATTAGTACATTTTATGTTTCAGTGTGTATATTTACTAAATGAAGTCTGATTCTTACGGTATTTTTGATATAAGGATATAGAAAAGAAGGTATAGTAATCGTTGCCATTTAGGAAATGTATGGCTTCTTTTGATCCTTTTGCAGTGAAAAACATAGTTTCTTTCTAGTAAATGAATGCATTTTGTAGTTATTCCGTTTATAAACTAATATTCAATCGTTCATTATAAATTTTTCGAGTATAATCGAAAAAAGTTATTAGTACATACTTTTTCGAGTATACTCTGACTAAGGGGTGATAGTATGAAAAATCGAGATCTTTACCTTAATCAACTGATTCAATTTAAAGACAAGAAATTAATTAAAGTTATTACTGGTTTAAGGCGTTCAGGTAAATCAACCTTGCTTTCACTTTTTGAGCATCATTTAATTTCTAGCGGCATTAACGAAAAACAGATTATTCGGATGAACTTTGAATCATTTGTGTTCGATGATATCACTAACTATAAAGAACTCCATGCATACATTAAGGAACGTATTATTGATTCAACTAAAAAACATTATATTCTTCTTGACGAGGTTCAACAGGTTTCGTCATGGGAAAAAGTGATTAACGCTTTCCTTGTTGATGCCAATGTTGATATCTATATAACCGGATCAAATGCTTATCTTTTATCTTCAGAACTTTCCACATTTCTATCAGGTAGGTATGTTGAAATTAAAATGCAGCCTTTATCGTTTAAAGAGTATCTTGATTTTTTAGAATTAGACGAAGACATGACGCATAAAGAAGCTTTCAATCAATATCTGCAGTATGGTGGGCTTCCGACTGTCGTTGTACTGTTAGATAATAAAGACACGATTGGTCCCTTCCTAGAGGGTATTTACAATACCGTGCTTATGAAGGATGTGATTGAAAGAAACGGGGTAAGAGATGCCGCTCTTCTTGAGAGCATTTTAAAATTTATCGCGGCCAATATCGGTAGTACCGTCTCTACCAAAAAAATCAGTGACTATCTAACAAGTAGTGGCAGAAAAACCACAAGTGATACGATTGATAATTATCTTAAAATGCTTGAGAATGCCTTCATTATCTACAAGGCCAATCGGTATGATTTAAAAGGGAAGATGTTTCTTAAAACGCTTGAAAAATATTATATCGTAGATATCGGTATTCGTAATAGACTGACGGGCTTAAGTAACACCGATTATGGTCATATCTTAGAAAACATTGTGTATCTAGAGTTATTACGCCGTGGCTATGACGTAACCATCGGAAAAATCGGTTCATTAGAAGTTGATTTTGTTGCCACAAAAACAAATGAGACAGTCTATTACCAAGTCTCTGCGACAATCATGGATGAGAAAACAAGAGACAGAGAACTAAAGTCTTTAAAAGCCATTCAAGATAATTATCCTAAATATGTGTTAACGATGGATGAGACGATCTTCGATGACTATGCTGGTATCAAGGTTAAAAACATTATTGATTTCTTGCTGGAATGGTTACGCTTTCACACGCTAAGTTTAATACAACGTCTATTTCTCTTTTCCAATCCTAGAGAAAATTGAAGAAACAGTTATAGCTGAGTTATGAGTCCACTGGTGCAACGTTGTTTAATCCATCACATGCCCGTTAAAAAATGAAACCTTTATAAAAACAAGTAGCCCATCAATACCGCGGCTTTAATCGAATCACTTTCGATACTAGCATTTGTATTGATGGGCTCATTTATCTAATTTTCTTTTTCTTTAAAATATACACGTAGATAATGACTCTATCTAAGAAGCTTTCTTATATTTATACCAAAGAAAGATCATCGAAATACTGATGGCCATTATCACACAGCCTAATAACCACCAAACAATTGGCGTCTCTTCTGTTTCAGTATTTACTGTTTGTGTTATGTCAGTTTCTTCATCTTCGGTGACAAGTGATGAGTCATCTCGCGTTACAACGCCTTCTTCTGTGTCATCTGATTCTTGTTCTTCTATTAAGGCATTCTCCGCAGACGTCATAACAGATTCAAATTCCGGATAAGTACTTGCCATAATACTATAGTAGCTTAACTTTGCTTGTAGTTCACGATCAAAAATAAACGGCGCATTCTTACGACCAGGTACAGGGAAATTATCTAGCCACGTATGATCGTCACCTATCCCCCAAAAAACTACACAACTAATATCATCAGATAAAGATATAAATAAATCAAATAACTCCCTGTATCGTATCGCCTGGTCATACAAAATTTGATTCGGAATATTACGATAGTCACCATAACCTGCTTGTTGATCAGAGTGATAGATACTGACATCCAGTTCTGTGATTTGATTATCTAATCCTAACTCGGAAAACTTTTCAATGGATGCCCGAATTAAATCTGGATTTGGATGATTGATACTAATATGCGTTTGGTGTCCAATACCATCTATAGGAATGCCTTTATCTATCATATCTTCGACCATATCATAAATTAACTCTCTTTTTTTCGGATCATCTGTCCCATAATCATTATAATACAGCTTCCCTTTTGCCCCATGCTTGTTTAGCTCATCTCTCGTAACTTGAAAAGCATGACGGATAAATGCATCCCCTGTCATGATATAGTAAATGCTATTTCTGTAACCATTCCCTTCAATCACTTCGTTAACAACATCCCACGAATCAATATCATGTGCATAACGACTGACGACTGTCCGGATATGCGTTTCTATTCGGTCCAATAACAATTGACGATTTTCCTCATAATGATCTGGATCTTTTACTTCGCCATCAACGACCATAGGTTCACCATTTTTATCTTTAAACATCCAATCAGCTGTTTGAGAATGCCACACTAATGTATGGAATCTTACCATCATACCGTTGGCTTTTGCCTTCTCAATCATTTGATCGGCTACTTCAAAATTAAATGCACCTTCAACTGGTTGAATCGCATCCAGTTTCATGATATTCTCTGCAACAATCATATTATAATGCTCTTTAAGAACATCACCGTGACGTCCCGATTGTTGTTGCGGCGTGATGGCAGCACCAATGAAAAAATAATCACGGTAGGCTTCCTCCACACTCGGGAGCAACTCTTGACTTTGTTGCTCGTTTTTTGCGATTGAAAAATCATCTAGATAAAAATCACTTGCCCGCTCGACTGCGTCATCGTAAGGTTCTTCAATATATACCTTTACATGTTCTACTTCTGAATGTGGTATATAGACACCTGTTAATTCAACCCAGTCTTGATCCGTGACTTTTACAGGTTGACTTAAATTGTTGTAAACAACGTCGTCATTTATATATTGTTCTTCAGATGACAGTAAAAGCTCTACTGCTTCTTGATTCTCTTTTAATTTTACCCAAACGCTTACCTCTAGTGTTGAGGTGTCATCGATATAGCTAGTTACATCTACCGTTGGACCAAAAGCTGTTCCTTGGCGATGCGTTACTAATAAACTCTTCTTGCCTGACTTTGCGGTGTGATCTGATAATTCCAGATGCTCCGTTCCTAATCTCGCTTCAAATACTAACAGATCATTTTCTTCAAATGATATCGACATCAGACTTTCCGCCTTAAGAATCATCGTCGTCGGTAACATGTAAAGAAAGCCAAATAATACGATTACCGAAAAAATCCGTCTCCATATGTCTTTGTTTAACATACTCACCCGTCCTCTCGTTCCCATTATATAAATAAGTTTACGCCTTACAGTATAAAACGCTTATACGTTGAAGACTACCCGGGGTAAGTAAGGCAATGCTAGACAACAACCGGTACCCTTTAATAGTCCATCACGCTAAGCCTTTTTTCACGATACTCTTTGGGTGAAATACCGGTCTGTTTTTTGAAGAAACGGGTAAAGGAATGTGCCGAATAATAACCGACTTCCTGGCAGATCTCATTAATTCTTAAATTTTCTGTATCGAGTAACTGTTTCGCTTTCGCCAATCGACATTGGTCAATAAACTCAGAGACATTCATACCTTTTTCTTTTTTAAAGAAGTTAGATAAATAAGATGGATTAAAATGAAACACCTCTCCTAACTTAACGAGGGATAGGTCTTCATGTAGATGTTCCTCAATGTACCGACAAATCATCGTGATAATTTTAGTCGTCCGATCGGCTTCAGCCGTCGTTTGTTGCTTAAATAATCGGAGAGAAAGTTGTCTTAATAAACGATACCCTTCAGATAAGTTTTGAAAATCATCCACTTTAAATAATGATGGATACCCTTTTTGTCCCGTAGATTCCTGTTTTTTTATATAGGTATACAATAAGACAGCAATCGACATATAGATTTCTAAGCTATCTTGATAACTTAACCGGTTTGCCTTCTCAACAAGATTATCGAATACAGTCAAATAATCAGATTGTTTATTTGTTGATAAGGCGATTGTTAGTAAATGGATTGCATGATCTTTAAACAACGGATCAAGCTGTGGCTGTTCTAATTGTTCTTTCACAATTACAGGGAATTCCTGGTCTATATGACGCTGTTGCTGACGTAACGTTTCGTATTGTTTACTAACATTTTCCCAACTAACAGACTGTGTACTAATGATCATATGACATGTCACACCGTAATCATCCAATACATCTTGTTGAAAACTTTCTGTTGTTCCTTCAAGGTATTCTACAAAATGATCAATCATTGTTTCACTTGTTTTGTCTTGTTGAACAAAAAATACCCATTGATCAAAACGGTCGATTACGATATGACTTCGCACGCGATTTTTGAAGTTCTCACGCCATTTCACATGAATGGACTCGCTTAATCGCCTTTTTTCGGCATAAGAAGTTAATTTAAAATCCACCGCTGTACCTATTAATAGGTATACAGGTACATAAGCATCAAAATGAAAACCTAGGCGTCCAAATTCTTCATGAATGTGTTCTAATGAATAACGCCCTGGTTCCATCAATAAAGATGTTAAATACCCTGACTGAGCCATATAAGAAAAAGCAAATTGTTCTTGTGAGGATAATGACATATGTGGATTCGCTGTAGTGCGATGGCTGAGTTGATCAAAAATACCTTTCACCGTATCAACGACTTTGTCGTAGCCTTCCGCCTTTAAGATATATTTAACATCGTCCATTTGAATGGCTTGATATACGTAATCAAATTGTTCATATCCAGTCAGAAAGACGACACGGCATTTGGGCCATAATACTTGTACTTGTTCAATTAGTTCAATGCCGGAAAGTCCTGGCATTGAAATATCAGTTACAATGACATCAATTCGTGTACGCTTCATCCATTCTAACGCTTCCTTACCAGAATAAGCTTTATATACATCCAGCTCATACGTTAAGATGTCACTAAATGCTTCATATAGACCATCGGTGATGACTTCTTCATCATCTACAATTAACAAACGAAACATATCTCACACCTCTTTCATAGGAATCGTTAATTCGACTTTTAGTCCGCCCCACTCGCTTCGTGTAAATATTAAGCCACTTGCATCACCAAACGTTAATTTTAAGCGTCGGTCAATATTGATCAAGCCACTTGGCGATGCTTGGTTCGTGTTAGACGACACGGATTGGTTAAGTTTCATAATATCAGTATCACTCAGGTCATCGCCATTATCTTCTACCACAATGGTTAATCCTTTATCTCTCACCGTAAAATCGACACGAAGATACCCTTTTTCAGCTTTTCTTTCTAGTGCGTATTTATAAGCATTCTCAATAATCGGTTGTAAAATTAACTTAGGCACATCAACATGGTCATAAATCGGTGGCAGTGCGCCAAACTCAACCGTAATTCTTCTAGAAAAACGCATACTTTGGATATCTGCATACATTTTTGCGTGAGTCACTTCGCTTTTTAAATCAACGGTGTTAAGGTCATTTTTTGTAATGAATTTAAAATACTCACCTAACATTAACGTAAATGATTCAATACGCTCTGTATCTTCGGTACGTGCCAATGAGTGTAATATAAATAAGCTATTGTATAAAAAATGGGGATTGATCTGCGATTGTAATTGTTTTAACTCCGCTTCTTGAACCATTAACTTTTGACGATAATCGCGTTCAACAAGCGCATTTAATCGATGGACCATCTTATTAAATCGCGTAAAGATATACCTAAATTCACCTGTCGCGTGGTTGTCGATTTGTCGTGATAAATCTCCTCTTTCTACATCTCTAAACGCATCTCTTAATAAATAAAGTGGACGTTGTACAAAGCGATAGGTCGTATAAGCGTATGTCAGAATGGCTAATGCGATAAAGCATACAAATACAAAACCCCATTGCCTAAAAATTTCCAGTGGTTCTTTTAATGTGTTGAGCGGGATAAAACTCGCTACCACAATAGACTGATGATTTAACCTTTCTTGGCTTACTTGATATTTTTCACCATTGACTTCTATGACGCTGTCTTCACCATCAATATGGTTACTGATACTATCAATAATCGCTTCTAGATCAAAGGGTCTTTTTGTTGATTGCCATAGCGGCTCTAGTTTTTCTGATAAGACATACATACCACCATCTTCATAAGTATTCACATAGTCTAACGACTGTGCGAGTTTTTGAATATCAAACGTCACAACTACAGAGACCGCAGGAATGCCGTCTAAAGTTCGACTTAAATTACTTACCGTATAGGTAAGGCGTTGATTCGTTTGATCTAACATGATTTGATTGTTTGCTATCGATTCAGATACTGTTGTATCCAAATCTTGCACTGTATTTTTTGTGGAAATCATTTTTTTTGGCTCCATCATGTAAATAGCGATATCATCAATATAAGCACTGGTAGTTTTAATACTGTTTAAACGGTCGATAAAATAAACAATATGCTCCTTTCGTTCAACCGCATTCAACTTATCCCAAGCAATTGACAATGTCTGTAGACGATAATCTTGTAACAGATGATATTGTTGCGCGGCCATCCATTCCATTTCTTGATTAAAACCTTCTAGATAATTAACGATTTGCGCCTTCGTTTGACGCGTAATATCTTCGCGTGCATTATCATATGTCCATATATATAAAAACAAAGCGAGAACAATGATAGGTAATAGAACCATGTGATAGACCAATAATAATCTTGAGAACAGTTTATTTTTCATATTTATTGTGATAGCCATGCGCTTCACCTCCTGGGTACCAATCGTCTATGTCGCTAAAGAAACTAGCTTTACTCCTGATGACTTACATTTATTTGGTCCGTTAAAACTTCTCCGCCTAACCGGTTCCAATCTTCTACAAATAGATCAAAATCAGCCACTTGTTGACCTAAAATAATATTATGATAGGCATCAATCTGACGATTAGTTAAAATAGTTTCTAATTCGTTCATGGATTCAGTCGACGGCCAGTCATAGACATCATAAAGTAAGCGACCGTCTTGAACAAACTGATCTAACAAATCATAAGCGCCATCCGGACCGTATGTCCGATACCATCCCCACCCCGCTAAATCTCCTTGTTCATAATTCATTAACATGCGATAAATACTTTTCGCTTCTCCGGTTAAGTGTTCAGTGTTATCTTCTTTTACAGCTTTTTTAATTTGACGAAAAGCTTCCAAATTTTTATAGATAGGGTAAGGTGTAATTGGTGAAAATTGCCACACTGAATACGGGGTACTATAATATTGTTCATATTCCGCTGTTGTTCCCCAATTTTTCTCTAAATGTAAATTGATGATCTTAACCAACGCTTCAGGATACTCAAAATCTTTTTTGACCACCCAATAGTATTCCACACCTGATGAAAGTGGCATGAATACATCGGATTGATCATGGGACATAATCGGAAACGCCCGCCAGTCTGCTTGAGGATCTTCAATAAAACTTTGTTCAGCGTAAAATGACGCCCACTGTTCCCCAAAGAACATGCCTAGTTTTCCTTGTATGATCTGTTCTCGCATGTGATCGCTGTCTCGGTAGATAAATGATTCATCAATTTGACCATCTAAATACATGTCTCGAAGGACAGATAAAGCGGTTTTTACTTCTTCTTGAATCCCACCATACACGACCGCTCCATCCTCATTTTCAATCCAAATTTGAGGGTAGGCATGAAAACCCGCCATAAATCCGTGTAATCCGCCAATAGGATTCCATAAATAATTCGTCACCCCTAAACCTAACGTGTCATCTTTGCCAGTATCATTTGGGTCTTGATGAGTAAACGCATGTGATAGATTTAAAACATCTTCCATTGTTTTAGGTGGGTCTAATCTCAACTTTTCTAACCAATCCATTCGGATCCAAAGAAACTGCATCTTATCAACTGGCGATCCGATTTCCGGGATTCCCATCAGTTTCCCATCAATATAAGCGCTTTCAATATAATTCACCCCTCCGTCAGATAAAACATCTAACGTATACGGCGTCACATACGTGTCAAACACCTCCGTTAAATCGGCAATAAGTCCTTGCTTTGCTAAACTTCTCATTTGCGCTGCATCTACCCTAACGATATCGGGTAATCTCTTTGCTGATAAGTCCGCGAATAACTGTTGATAATAGGCCGGAGAGTCAGCTGTCCATTTATATCTCACATCGATGTTCAAAACATCACGGTATAAATCTAACCAACGATTAGTATGTATATCTTCATTTTCATAACGTAGCTCTAATTGTCTTAAACTATCATTCGTCTCACGTACCATTTCTACTGTAACTTTATCCATAAATGGTTGTAAGCCGACGTGGGCATAAGCTGATGGAACATGTATTGCCTCATCTACTTCTTCCTCTATCGACTCACAACTCGTTAATGAGAACAACATAATCCCGATGAAGAAAAATATCCCCTTGTTTTTAATTGATAACATATGTAAACCCTCCACTAAAATGACAAAAAATTGTCTATCGTAACTCTGACTCATTATACCTAAACCCTCACCACATCACCACCCTGTAAATATTAGTTACTACTTAAAAAAATTAGCTATGCTATGAATATGTATAAAAAAACGCATCTCTAATAGAATTAGAGATGCGTGTATATTAACCAACGACACCCGTGCGTTCAATACTCTGGACAAAGTAACGTTGAACAAATAAATACATAATGATCAGTGGCAGAATAACAAGTAAAATACCTGTATCTTGAACCATACTTAAATAAAATGGATCAATATTTGACGTACCGCCTTCTAGAGCAATCGCTAAATTATAAGGAAGCGATGATAATTGGGTTGACATAACTTTACTTGATGTCAAATACGTCGTTGTATAAAAACTATCGTTCCATTGCCAAACGAATGAAAATAACAACACTGTCACTAAAGCTGGTGTTGCATTCGGCAACATAATGCGGAAAAAGGTTGTCCCCATATTCGCACCATCAATATAAGCAGCTTCTTCAATCGCTTTAGGAATTCCACGGAAAAACTGCATAAAAATAAAAATATATAGCCCTGCTTTAAGTGAATTCGCGGTGATGGATGTTAAAATAAATGGCCAATAAGAGTCAAGTAAATTTACGGTATCTCCTGTAAGTAAGGGAATAATCCCCCCTAAACTGAACTCACGTAAATTCATGTACATCGGAATTAAGATGGTTGTTGGTGGGACTAAGATGGTTAAAATCACACCAAAAAACAAAATGTTCGTACCTTTAAATCTCAGTCTTGCAAAAGCGTAACCTGCCAGGGCACATGAAGCAGTCGTCAGAATCGTTGTCACCGCTGCTAATAGGAATGTATTACCTAACGTGTTCCAATAGTCCATTGTTGACATCGCATGGCGAATGTTATCAAGTGTAAAATTTTCTGGTATCCAAACGACAACAGGCGAGTAAAGATCTTGAGGATCTTTAAACGCTGTAGAAATTTTCTGTAATATTGGATAAAGGATAACAAACGACAAGCCAACGACTAAGATAAATCTAATAATTGACCAGGCATGTTGTTTAATTTTATCAAATGTTAGACGTTTTTTCTTTCGTGTTTTCACTCTGCTCACCCTTCCTTAATGATGTATTGGGTTCTTCTTACGGATTAAATTAATCCTGATAGAACACTTTTTTAGAGATAAGATAGGTGCTCAAGGCTAAAATAATCATGATCGAGATAAAATACAACCAAGCCATGGCCGAACTTAAACCAAAGTTGAAGCTATTAAAACCTGTAGACATAATTAATTCTGTCACTGGACTTCTGGCAAATGAATCGATGATTGTATAAATTAAATTCACGAGAATAAGCGGACTCACCATCGGTAAAGTTATTTTCCAAAAAGCTTCATAACCCGTCGCTCCTTCAATTTTTGCTGCTTCATAAACTTGCGGAGCAATTGTCTGGATTCCTGCTAAAAAGATCAATATTTGAACACCAGATAAACTAACAATCTCATATATCCGCGTAACAGACCCTGATAAATATTCAACGATAAAGCTGCTAACACCTGCTCTTAACATAATGCGTTCTAATTCAAATGCGCCTAGCGCACCCGCTATGCCACCTGCACTCGCATTTTGTTGATTAATTTCTTGCACTAAACTTTCAGCTTCTAATCCCGCAATAACACCTGAGGCAAGAATGACCGGTAAAAAGAAAATCGATCGCGACACTGAACGTCCGAAGAACTCCTGATTTAAAATGACGGCGATAAACAAGCTAAAAATCAATACCAAAGGGACATCTACTAGAATATCGATTATAGATTCAATTAATTCTCGATTGAAGTTTGGGTTAACCGTTAGAGCCTCAACAAAATTTGATAGGCCAACAAACGTTAATTTTAATCCTTCTGCTGTAGCTTCGACAGTACTTAAACTGTAACGTAATGACGTTACCAGGGGTACTAAAAAGAAAAACAGAAAGCCTAACAACCAAGGAGATAAAAATATTAACCCCCAAACAACACGTTGACCATCATAAGTACCATACGCTTTTTTAAATTGTTTCATGGCCTTCATGCTTGTCCACCCCTCACTAGATAACCTTTTGGTTCAATCGTTTCATCCTCACCACGATAAGCATCCATTCCATAGTTAACAGTAATCGTTATACCGTTAGCGTATGTTGTCTTATAAACGTGATCTGCTAACATTTCATGTCCTGTAATAGGAACATTACGGACTTGACTAAGTACGCTATTAATTTCCTCATAAAGCATCACCGCTTTATCGATCCATTGTTCATAGTTAACCGAATATAAATGGTTAAAAGCTGTATCCTTTACCATATCATTTGACGCGTATATCCATTCGAAATTTATATTTGAACCGTACTCTAGTACCTTTAGCACATAATCGCGTTCATTCAAAAAGGTCGATAAGTTAAAAGGCGTCGTCGTATAATCGACATATCCTCTTAAAACCGTTTGATAAAAAGGAATGGCTTCATTTTGAATTTTAAAACCAGTATGTCCAAGGGGCACATCACGTACAGCATTTACATAACGTAAGGCATACATATTGCCTCCTCTTGCGAGCACATCATAATCCTGCTTATCAATACTTTCAAATGCTTTCACACTTTCTTTCAATGCGCCTGTTCGGTCCATCTGATTGTTTTTCCTAAAGTCACTCGTTAACACATCGGCTAAATCATCTAATGCAACACCTGATAATTCGTAAGTTGAAAAGGCTTCAAGAAAATCTTCTGTATAAGCGTTCACAAGTCTTGGAGCAAGGGAATACTCAGGATTTTCTGCTCGACTACGTTGGGCTAATGCTAAATCAACTGGGTAAAGGGCAGTTGCCACATTTTTTATTGTTCTAGCTGCATCATTTCGAGTACTGAATCCCCGAGGGTCTTGAATTTGTAATAGAGCCGTTTCTGGGTAGAGCTGAATATTATGCTCACGAGCAAAGGCTTGTAATTCTTTAAAGCCATCCTTACCACCAATGACTGAATCAATATCAATGGTTGTTGGTTTACGATGATGTAAGCCATGATTAAACCAACCACGATAATTGAGATGAATATTATTGATGTCTTCTTCCATTAGTTGAGTTAATAAATCCTCTGCTTGATTAAACGTGGTCAATGATTCTAACGCCTGATACGGTACACCGAGAATGTGCTGTAATTTTGTGATACTTCCAATCATGTTGACATAGAAAGGCACATCTTCCCCCACTTCGGCCATAACATTTTCTCGCAATAAATCTTCTGCTCGTAAATAGTCTTGGTAGTAGTTAGCCATATCGGTATAGCTCGCTTGATTTTCTCCAAAAAAGGCATATCTCACCTCAAAATCTTCGTTGGTGCCTCTTTCTTGGAAACGCGGCAGACTACGTGCTTGCTCATCAGTCTGAAGGGTGACATCACCTTTATTTATGACGGTAAAAGACGGATAAACAAAGTTGTAACTATTTAAACGTCCACTCACATCTGCGTTAATCGTCGCAACTGCAGCGCCACCTTCAATCATTCCCAACATCGCTCGATCTTCTTTAATGAGGCCAAAGACAGGTAAGCGGATGGTTTCTTCTGTTTTAATATCGTCGCGTTCTAACATCGAATAATCACTACCGTATACGGCTTGTTGATAGGGTGGTTGATTAAAGCGTTGATTATTGAAATGAATTAATGCACCTGAACCATCAGGAACAAATAACGACCCTGATTCTTCAGTGCCTGCTGCTCCAAAGTAATTCATAACAGAAAGTGTATTTATTGGGTAATTTGAGTCAAAATATAGATCCTCTTGCGGGACTCTGACTAACAGTGTCTCACCTTCTAAATGGTACTCCATACTAATAATAAATGTCCGATTTTCTGCAGCTTCTTCCGAATAACCCAACTCGGCCATATCTTGCGCCCAGTCTTCTTCTGTGTAACCCGAATCCTCAATCGCTTGTAAAGCACGCTCAAGTTGTAAACCCGTTAAGGCAGCATCGTTTCGTTCATAAACACCGGTTGTTTCATTTAACCGATAAGCAATGAGTAGCGCTCTTTGACCCGTCTTATCCAAGTTACCTGATAGCGCTTCAAAACGGTCCTCACCTAGCATCATCGGCATGTCGCTCGCACCACTTTGTTTTTGACCAAATTGGAAAGTTATACGCACCCCTGTTTCTAAGGGCTCAATATTAAACTGACTATGTTGAATACTGTCACTAAAGGTATTCATATTACTTTTTTGACCAAAGCTATTGTAAAAAGAGAATTCCATTTGGGCAGATAAAACATCCTTATTCACACCCGAAGCTATCGTATCACTTTCTCGATTAATAGGATTGGAAAACCACGTCGTGTCATGCACTTTATCCAAAATACCAATCATCGCTGTTTCTTGATTAACGTATAATTGTAATGCATCATTTTCAACTATCCCTAACATATTTTCAAAGCGCGGATCAGTAAAAGCTGATTTCAATGGTGTCACTTGTTCTATGTTGACTTGTTCAAGTGCCTCATCATCAGCATTATCTAATTGATCGCTCGCTCCCATATCTGCACAACCAACTAAGATAAAGGTAAAGGTAAAGAGAATGAGTGTAAGTATTTGTTTTATATTTGTGATCATCTTTTGCCTTCCTCCCATTACATCCTAAAGACGATTTCTTGATAGATTACGCTAAAGAATGAGATAATTTGCTGAATAAGACTGAAGAATAACAAGCTCAAAAAAGCGAGAAATGCCATCGCAACAATCGTCAAAATAATGGTCGCCACCGTTTTTGAAGGCGTGTATTGATGCACGGTCATATTGCCAGTAAAAATTAAAAATACAAACCACACTACAGCAAAGCTTTGCGAAATAAAATAAAACATCGCTTCTTGCTGAGTTAAAAAATTACTTACCCAAATCCACGGGAAGTTAATAATGACCAGCGGTGCTAGCGCGTAGCTTGTCGCAATAAAGATTTCAACAAATTTCCCTTCGCCATCCATTAACGTTGTTAAAGACCAATTAGCCACACACCAAAACAATAACGGAACGATGACATACACGATTTCCATGATACTGTTCATCTCTTCCGGGTTATAAATATTCACCACAAACCCTGCATATTGACTACTTAAAATATTGGTGATAATAAGAGAGAAAATGATCACATATGCCATAATCAGATGGTCTCTTCTTTTTAATTCATATTTTAGATCCCAATAACCTTGAAACGGATGGGTTATAAGGTAAAATGGGTACTTAATGGCTTCTTTTGTCATTTAACTCACCCGCTTCCGTTTCGATTTAATATAAAACTTGATTCCTAATATGATGACAATCGTTAATATAATAACGGTCATGATCGTTGTAAAATGCTCTCGTAATGTTTTATTTCGATAAAGTAAATAGGCTTTTGAGTAATTCTGTTGATCTAAACTTTGTTTAAATTGATACATTGCCTGTTTAAAATCATCTTGTCGTAATAACGCTTTACCAATTCCCGTATAGGCAAATTCTAAATTCGTATTCATTTTCACTACTTCTTTAAAAGAGTCAAACGCCCCGACTTCGTCCCCCTGATCATACTGCTTGACGGCATGATTTAAGGTCGCGCCATAATTCGTGACTTCAAAGACAGTGATTTCACCAAGATCTCGGTCTAGGACCAAGAAAAAATCGTCATACTGTTCAATCGCCACCGGTGTTTGAAATTGTCCTAACCGGTTCCCTGTAGAACCAAAGACATACATTAAATGCCCATCGCCATTATAAGTAAAAATGCGACCACGACGTTGATCAAGAACGGAGTAGATACCTGATTCCGCTACCGTTATATCGCTTAGCCGAGAAGGTCCTTTTTCAGTGGTATATAAGATATCCCCCACCGGATTAAAAAAACCTTCTCTTCGTAAAATGTCATCGCCTCTAGCATTTATTTTTTTTATCATATCATCCGAATCATCTGCATTCGTTGCATATAAAAAACCATCGTCGTCAATATCTAAACCAGTGAACTCCGTTGGAATAAACATCACCATTTGACTGCGTTGTTCTTGGGTCGCAAAACGGCGCCACAAATATTCAAGTGGGTCCACTTGCACGCGGTTAGCACCAATGAAGGTCGTAAAGTATCCATCAATACTAAACTCCATAAATCCATCAAATACACCTTCTACCATAACAAAGACGCGCCCAGCTTCATCAGCCACCACCTTCTGCGGCCTGAAGCTAAAATTGTCAGCCAACAATTCCGAATCTGGTTTTTCTATAATTTTAACTAAGTCACGTGCCTCATCGAGATGTACCACCCTTTGATTGCCTGTATCGGCAATATAGATGTGATTGTCTTTGGTTACAAATACGCCTTGTGGATTTAAAAAGGTCTCTTCTTTTTGATTATAGATAAACCCTTCAATTGTATCGGCAAATTGAAACGCGTCATCTAAAATCACAATCCGGTTATTACCAGAATCAGCAATGTACACATACCGATTATCCGACACATAGAGGTCATTCGGTGTTTTTAAAGGCTCCGTCTCTAATTGCTCACTATTGATGAGTAACGTAGGCAAATATGCCGGCGGTGCAGGCACCGCCTCACCCCAATAGGAGTAATTATAGGTGTCTTGATTATCTTTTGCGGACACATCACGCGTCCCAACCGAAAGAAGCAGGATCGTGATGAGGCATAGCCGCAAACTAAAACGTGTCATCTGAGTAAAAGTCATCCATACCCTCTCCTATTCTTTCATGCCAGACGTTGACATTGTTTGTATCACTTGACTTTGAGAAATAATAAATAAAGTGATCGGCACAGCCATAAGAATCAACGCGACGGCTGCACCAACACCGGCTCGAGCAATCCCTGCCGTTGTAATTTGTTGAAGTGCGTAGTTTAAGGTTTTTAATTCTTCGCTATAGACAAAGTTCCCACCGTTTGTCCCCCATAGAATTGGGAACTGCAGGATGAGTAACGTTAACCATGCCGGCTTAACATTGGGCATGACAATCTTCCAGAAAATACGGTACTCACTCGCACCATCAATTTTGGCTGCTTCCAACATAGCATCAGGTAACTGACCCATAAATTGTTTCATTAGAAACAATCCTAACGGAAAGGCCATGGCTGGGATAACTAAAGAAAAGTGCGTGTCAATCCAACCAAGTTTTGACATCACTAAATAGTTTGGAATAGCCGTGACGTGCGGTGAAAACATTAACGCTAATACAACAATTTGAAAGATAATTTTTGATCCTGGAAACTTATATTTCGCTAAAGGATATGCCGCCATCGACGCTAAAATTATATGCCCTACTGTGCCAAACAACGTAATCATTATCGTGTTAAAGAAATACCGTGTAATAGGTACCCAAGAATCACCCATCACAGCAACTAAGTCAAAAAAGTTATCCATTGTAGGATTTCTAACAAAAAAACGCGGGGGAAAAATAAACAGTTCATCTAACGGCTTAAAGGCATTATTAACAGCATAAATGAGTGGCAATGCCATAAACATACCGAAAATAGCGAGCATAATAAATAACAGAATGCTAACAGGTAAGGATCGATTAAGACGTTTCTTTATGACAGCCATGTTAACTCCCTACCTTTCTAAGTAATTTTTGAATGATGAGATTGGTTCCGATCATTAAGCCGAATAATACCGTTGCAATCGCTGACGCATATCCCATCTCAAATCGAATCGTTCCGTAATCCATCAAGTGCGTCACAATTGTGTGCGCCGCATAGTTCACACTCGGGAAACCGGCTAAGGCAATTGATATATCTGCAACAGCAAAAGCTTGGGTGATTTGCAATACCGCCCCAAACAATAATTGCGGTTTCATTGATGGCAGCGTAATATACCATAACTCTTGCCAACGGTTTTTAATCCCGTCGACTGCACCTGCTTCAACTAATGATTGATCAATTGTTTGAAGTCCTGCGATAAATGCTAAGAAGCTTGTGCCTAAGCTTAACCAAAGCTGCACAAGGATAACAATCCAAAGCACATACTGTTCATCACGCAACCACTGAATCGGTTCTAGTATAATACCCAGTTGCATAAGAAAACCGTTTAAGTAGCCATAAGAGTCACCTGAAAAGATGATTAACCAAATAAAGAAGACATTACCTGCGATTGACGGTGCGTAAAAAATCACTGTCATAAAAGCTCGAATTTTAGGTGATAATTCATTAATAATCCAAGCGAAAATAAAACAGGCAATGTAACTTAATGGACCGGTTAAAACGGCAAAAACTAACGTATTTCTTAACGCGGTCATAAACACATCATCACTTAAAAAGAGACGCGAGTAATTAGCCCAGCCAACAAAGTCCGGTGTTTCTAACATGTTGAATGAAAAGAAACTTAGAAACAGAGACACAACGACGGGAATCACGGTAAACAGCAAGAAAATAAGCATAAAAGGTAACATTAGGAGGTAGTAGTGTCGTGCTTGACTGATATCTTTTTTTAGTTTGTTTAGCTTATATTTAAGACGATCACCTCTAGATGTCGTTATTCTCACATTGCTTTTGGCGGGATGTTCAACTACATTTGTCTGCATACGTTCCACCTCCTGTTTTAATTAGGTAAGTTAAATTCTTCCCGTTTAATTTTTATTTCATCATTGATGTAGCGGACATAATCTTGTAATGCCTCACGAGGATTTTCATTTGCATTCACAACCCGGCGAAAAGCATTATCAATATGTCGACCGGTGAAATACCCACCTGGTACTTGAGGAATGCCTCGTACCCATTGCCATTGTTTATTTAGGTTTTGATAATCTTCAATCGGCCATGGTAATTCTTCAAGTGCTGCAATGTTCGCTGTTGGGTAACGCGCTGCTTCACCGAGAATACTTTCCATCTCACGTCCAAAGCTGATTTGTGTGTCCTTATCTGTCCACCACTTAAGAAATTCCCAGCTGGCATCTTTGTTTTTTGCATTATTTAACATCATCGCCGCTGTACTGTAACTTGGTACAACGTGATTAATCGAGCCATCAGGCATTTCAAGGCCAGGAACAGTCGTAAATTCCCATAAACCACGAATTTCTGGTGCTAAAACGGTCAGCATATTGTACGTATCATAATTCGCGATTCCAATCGGCATTTCTCCGACACGCAAACGGTTAGGGAAATCGGCCATGAGTGGGAATTTATAATTAGTATAAAACTGAGTCCACTTATTGAAAGCGTCGATGCCGATGTCACTGTCCAATGCGCTTGATTTTTGATCATCGGCATAAAATTGTCCGCCCATTTGATACAACAACATCGAAAATGCTCGATTGGGAATGAGTAGTGTATTATTTTGTGCTAATGGGTCATCAATTGGTAAGAAAAACTCTAAATTCTGTCGTTGTAAAACTGAAATCATACGATAGACATCCTCCCACGTCTCAGGTGGGGTTAAATTCAGTTCATCAAGAATATCTTTACGGTAAAACATAACTGGAAACATTTGTGTCTCAGGCAAGGCATAGACCCCCTGATTATATTCAAAAGGGGTTATCGCACTCTCTCTAAAACGTGTCGCAACCTCGTGATAGTCTTTGAATTGTGATAAGTCATATGCGGCGGTACGCATAGCGTAATTCACCGGCACATCTTCTCCCATTTGCAAAGCAACATCTGGTCCTTCATTTGCTAAGGTGGCTGGCAGTAAAATTCCGGGAGGTACTAACCTTAAATTCACTGAGATGCCGGTCGCCGGTGTGAACGTCTCATCAATCAAGCCTTTTAAAATTTGTGCTTGATCTCGTCCAGTCGTCAACCAAACCGTCACGGTTTCTTCATACGTCTCTTGTCCTTGAACGCTGCCAATTGTATCGTAGTCTTCTGTATAAGAGGCAATAAAGGCGCCGAATTCATGTTTCATTTTTTCAAACGCCGTTGCCTCTGCACGTGGCATATCAACCTCAGGTGAAGACACAACGAGATAATCAAGTGTCAATGGTTGTTCTCTAACGGTTTGGATCCACGTACCTAAACCACCGACATTTAATTTGAACGTATCCAAACGTCTGGCAATCGTATCAGGATGCTCAATCATGTCTTCTAATTGTGTAACGGTCGCATGTAATACCGCCACGCGGTCACTTCGCTCACCGGTCGCTTCTTCTAAATAATCAGCGACACGTGAAATCGTCTCTGCTTGTGTTTTAAAACTATCAATCATATTGGGAATCCGGCGTTCTAATTGGTAATCACGCAAGGGATCCGGTGTATTTGATGTAATCATTAATATTTTTCGGTACATATCATTCAGTTCTAATACGGATGCTTCAATGGTTCTTAGTAAAGGGGCAACATCGCCTAGTGTCACTGTCAGACGAATGGTATTCACCCCTTCTTTTAAGTGGAAGAGATAGTTCTCCTTATCAGAAGTACCCAAAACGTCCGTTTGCCAATTTAAGTTGTAATTAAAACGGATGATATCCATTTCCTTAAATGGCACGTCACCGTTAACGGTTAATCTGCGAGAAGCGTAAATGCCACGTAGCAAATCTTGTTTCCGTTTAAGCGCAATTTGATACAATCCTTCTTTTTCTACTTCTACTTCCCACTCAATCCATTGACCTGGTTGTTTCCAATTACTCCCACCGATGGTATTGATGCGTAATTTCGATACGTGATAAGGTTCCACGGTTGGACTTGAGCGGTCTGATAAAGGAAATAGCGTTGGGGATGATTTTCTTACCGCATCTTGTGCTTGGACTTTAATAAAGGTATCTTCTCCTAAACTTATCCCTTGTTCGTCATAGTGTTGAACGACCTCAGCATATGGCGCTGGTTCGTCATACTGATAAAATTCAATGTAATCAATCACCATTGGTTCACGTTTAGATGTAAATGTGATATCATTTTCCCCTTCTTCTAAATAAAATAAAAAGGGCTCATTATAATATCCTTCGCTGTCACGAAAATCGGCTGTCATCCATTCTGGATTTTCTACTTGCCGTGGTCTTAATTCGTTGCCATTTTCATCACGCAAAATACCACTCTCAGCATTATCCCAAATACGGTCGAAAACTAAATATTCCGTTCCTTCAAATGGAACAGCACCATTGATTTTTAACTCACGTTGAATAGCGGAACTTTTTCCTTCAATAGGGAAATATCGAACTTTCGCGTTATAGAGTCCCGCTTCTTCCACGTTAATCTTCCAAGTCACTTCTCCTTGTTCGGGTGTACTTAGAACGTCAAATTGAGCACCTTCGAAATCACGAATGACATCGAAACCGTTGCCCTCAATCGCATGATAATCTGCTGCATTGATCGTGATTGTCTGATCTGGTTGAGCGGCTTCTTTATATGTTTCAAGGTATGTGTCATAACTGTTTTCATTTTCAACAGAATAGATGGCTTCAAAAGGTGAGATTGCGCGAGAATAATGCTGCTTTTCTTCATTTCTTAGATTACCTACTATGATGATCCCTACGATAATAGCAAGGATGACAAGTAGACGGACATACTTTTTTCTAAAATTAGACACATTTTCCCCTCCTTCTCTATATAGAGCATATAAAGTGCCTACTAAGTGAAGGTAGGCACTTTATACGTGGCTATTATTTGTTGTATACTTCGTCTATAGCTGCTTGGAATGACTGGCTATAGCTTTCAATTAAGGTGGATACTGGTGTACCTTCATTAAGTTCTGCTTCGAAAGCCCAGTAATCTAAACTAGGAAAGGCAAAGTGATCAAATACAACTACATTCGGACCAACCATGCGCGCATTCTCAATATCTTGTTCATTGCTAAACATCGCTTCATATGACGCTTGTTCTGGATAGTCATAAATAGATTCGATGTCATGCATTTTTTCATAGATATATACGAGTTGTTCTGGGTTTTCCACTGATTTTGGAATTGCAATCGCTTGTAAATCACTTTCAAACGTATGATACACCTCTGCACTTGGTCCTTTAGGGAATGGTAGGAATCCAATGTCATAATCCGGCATATCATCGCGGAAGCCTTCAAATTCATATATCGCCCCTGTGTATAGCAGTGTATTTCCTTCGCGGAAGAACTGTTGCGGTTCTGTCCAGTCACCGCCTTCTGTCGGTCTTGGTAAATTATCTGCCACAAGTTCAGCTTGGAATTCAAGTGCTTCTACAGTACGTGGATCATCTAAGTTTTGTTTGTCAGCATTTGTTAATGTCGTGTTGTTTGAAGCTAAAGCTTGTTGTAACACAGATGGGTTTGCTAAGCCCCAAACATCTGTCTGACCATCATTATTTGTATCTCGATTGGCTTCTTTTATGACATCTTTAAACGTAGCCCAGTTCCAATTGTCTTCATCAACATAGTCTTGTAATGATTTCATGCCAAGTTCATCCATTAGTGTACGGTTATAGAAGAGGCCTTGTACTAAGATCGTATGTTGATCAGAAAAAGCGTAGCCTTTACCTTCATATGTGTATAATTCGTTCGTCAATTGTTGGTTAAAGACTTTTTCGTTTTTAACATACTCATCGACTGGCCATAATAAATCTTGTTGTACTAAAGCTGGAATCGTATAGTTTTTACCTAAACGAATTAGATCACCTATCGGTTCATTTGCTAATAAAGAAGCGGTGATCGTCTCTTGATATTCACCAAAGTCAATTTCAATATATTCTACGTCAAAATTGTGTTTCTCTTTTAACGCTTCAAGATTTTCTTGAATCTTAATACTATCGGGGTTATCGCCAGTAGGTTCCATATTCCACCACGCGACCATACGGATGGTGCGTCCACCCATATCAAAGTCCATCTCTGGTGTCTGGTAATAGTCAACACCCTCTTCTTCATTGCCGTTATCCTCGTCTTCTTGTGGCTCATCGGATGGTGTCTGATCATCGACTGAATCATTACTAGATGCACCATCATCTCCACCACATGCCACTAATAACATGGATAATAATACCGTCATTAACACCAACAGCAAGGCTTTAAATTTATTCATTTACTAACCCCTCCATCATACATAGTCTTTGGAATTCCTAAACCAAATATAGCGCTTTCAATTCGATGTAACAACCGGATATACACTAGATAAACAACCGGTGATATTCTAGTATACCTGTGAAAAGATAGAGAATAATAGCACATCACTAGTAACAATCCATACAGGTTTACTGATGAAATGACCATGTATCAAACATCAACACGTCCGTATCAGCCTCACTATAGAAAATAAAATAAAGGTCCGTTACACCTTTTGGTATGTTGACCGTCGCTTCAAGGTCTACCCACTCGTTCAAGCTACCATCAAACGTTAATTCCCCGACAACGTCACCGTCGACACTCCCACTCCGAAGCTCCATCTTCTCGGATGCAAGGGGCTTTACCCTTGCTTTAACAAGCGTGGCACCGTCATAAAAATCTACGTCTGATACCGCTAACCAATCGCCAGACTCAATCGCATCAACGTACACACCTGTCGTTGCTTCATCTGATGGTGTTGTTTCAATCTGCGCTTGCCAGGCAAAGGTTTCTGCGGGAACCGTTTGATACGGATCAAATGCTTGTAGTTGGGCCACTCCCTCATAATTTGCAGTTACTTCTTCGATCGCTCCTTCCTCATTAAACATCAGCGCATTGATATGCGGTGACCGGTACCCCACCACTGCCTCCATGTCTTTCGCCAACGTTTGGGCGTGGTAGGCGATGTACCACTGATCGTTAAAATCAAAAATAACTTGATGGTTATTTCCCCCTACGTCAAAGAAATGACCAGGGTTTTTTAAGATTGGGTGCTGATATTCAAATGGCCCCATCGGTGAATCACTCGTCATATAAGCAATCTCACCAGCGCCCGGACTGCCTTCTGGTCGTTCACCGTCGTAAAAGTTCGTGCTATAAGAATAGTAGTAAGTACCTTGATATTTATTAATCCCGGCACTCTCAAACATAAAGGGCGCTGGAATCATCGTTGCCTCTCCTGTGACACTCGTCATATCTTCCTCTAACTGAATCACTCGTGCCGTATTTGGCATCTCAAAAGTATCTTCTGGAATACCCCCACCAAAATATAAATAAGCAGATTGATCCTCATCCACAAGCACAGCTGGGTCAAACAACCATGTTACACCCTCAACGCCCGGTGTTTCAAAAGAGACTAACGGTTCACCAATCGGGTCAATAAATGGACCGGTTGGTGAATCACTCGTTAATACCCCAATGCCACTGGCATTGTTGGCAAAGTAAATAAAGAACTGATCTTGACCATTTATCGTTTTTTTAGCGACAGCTGGAGCCCATGATTGTGTGGCCCACTTGGCAGCACCCATTGGGCCTGCGGCATCAATCACACCGTGATCTTGCCAGTTGACTAAATCAGCTGAAGAAATAACGGCTAATTGTTGAATACTCCCGTATGAATTTTCTTTGATATTTCCAGCACCGTCATATTCTAATTGATCATAAGTCATATACATATACACTCGGCCATCATGGCTGATAACATAGGGATCCGCTCCAAAGTGATGTGAGATAATCGGGTTGTGATACCCAATTTTTTTACCTCGTGCTGACGAAATAACAGGAGGGGCCACTGTTGTGTCCTCTTCCCCTCCCTCTTCTGTTACACTTACATCCTCTGTGTCATTTTCCTTAGCGCTACCTTGTTCTTTTTCATCGTTTGTGCAACCACTCATCATCAGTATCAACACACAACCAACACTTAGCCATTTTTTCACTCTTATCCTCTCCTTTTCCACCTCTTACTTAACACATTAATAGATTTATCATTTATAACAACATGAGAAGTGCTTGTTTTTGACCCGTTACCTACAAGAGAGGAAACTTGTCCGCACAATATAAAGAAATGACACACATATAAAAAAATGCACAAATAAAACGCTTACAAAATAACGTATATTAGATATAAGCTCTTATTACATCTATATCCAACTAATTATTTGAGGAGGAATATTTATGTTTAAACCCCTTTATATTTCTTTAAATACACAACATGCCCACACCTTGTTATCTCATCTATTGACCGAGCACCCAGATGTACCACTACACACGTTAATACGTCCGTATAAGGAAACGTGGCAATACTTAACGTCACATGCGCAAGATCATGCGGTGATTGTCGATTTAACTAATGCGTGCGAAGAAGGTTTACAGTTGTGTAAAGACTTCCGTGACATATCCGACGTCCCTTTATTACTTTTTGGTGGTAGTCGAGACTTTTATTCTGCACAGCAAGCTATTGCGCTTAACGTGATTGATTATCTCACCTATCCGTTAGACCCAGCGGCTCTTAAAAACGCGCTTATAACGATGAAAACACAGATGAAAAACAGACAAACATCTGAATTTCACTCACATTTCTCACATCGTTTCCTTTCGTCGTCTTCTAGCGGATCTATTATTGATCAAACAAAAGAAGTCGTTGAAACATCTTTAAATGAACCCATTACTTTAAAGAGTATCGCTGAACGTATGCACTATAACCCTTCCTATTTAGGACAAAAATTTAAAGCACATGAAAATAAAACCTTTAATCAATATCTACTTGAACGCAGAATGAAACGTGCACAATATTTACTTACGTTCACTGATATGAAAATTTATGAAATCGCAAATGAAGTCGGCTATAATGACTTAGACTGGTTTTACAAAAAGTTTAGAGACTATACAGGCACATGCGCTTCTTTTTTCCGATCCATGACGACGGTCTCTCATCAAGAAGCGGTACTCAATTAATCATCTATAAATTAATCATCAATGAACATATAAAGGGCGTACTCAGTGAGTATGCCCTTTTTTTCGTTCTATTCATTTGCTTTTTTGATTTCCCATTCATGTAAATAAAACGTCTCATGATCTAATTCATCGGTAAAACTGATGTAGACATCCACCACTGCCGCTTCAATCGATAACGGGATCTGAACAGATAACTTCCCTTCTTGTTCGTGGCTTTTAGGTAAACTGACGTGACCGATGTTGTCACCATCGATGCTATTTATGGTAATATTTACTTCACCTCGGTCGATTGTTCCACTATATGTCATCACGCACGTATGATCTATCCCTTTGAATTCAACATCCCGTAATCCTAACCACGCACCGTTTGTTAAAACAGCCATACATTTGCCTTGGCTTTCTAATTCCAGTCGCATCTCAACACCTGCTTGCCAAGCATAAGTAGCACCGGATATCGGTTGATAAGGATTAAACGACACAAGACTTTCTACACCTTCACGTGTGGCTATAATATCTTGTATCACGCCTTTTGAATCGATCTCTACTTGATCAATATGTGTTGATCGATAGCCATGTGATATTCCCATCGCTTTTCCTAACGTTTGTGCATGATAGGCGATATACAGGTTATCTTTAAAAGTAAACATCGCATGATGATTATTACCTGGTGTATTAAAGAAATGACCTGGATTTTTCAAAATTGTTTTTTGATATGTGAACGGCCCCATGGGATGAGGACTTGTCATATAACTGATTTCACCAGGTTGTGGGGCATTTCCTTCTCTTACACCTTCATAAAAGTTAGAACAGTAAGAGTAATAATACGTCTCATTTATTTTATTTATACCTGAATCTTCAAACATAAATGGTGCAGGTATCGCTTTAATTGTCCCTTGTACGCGAACCATATCTGCGTGTAGTTGAACGACACGTGACGTCAGTGGCATTTTAAAAGCATCATCAGGTACACCGCCACCGAAATAAAGATAAGCCTCTCCGCTATCATCAACTAATACGGCTGGATCAAATAACCAAGGAATGCCGTCAACACCTTCTAGCTCTCGAGAAATGATTGGGCCCGAGATTGGATCAGTCCAAGGACCTAATGGAGAATCACTTGTCACGACACCAATATTAGTTCCGTTATTGGCAAAATAGATAAAGAACTTATCCACATTCTCAATCACCTTATGAGCTACCGCAGGTGCCCAAGCATTTTTCGCCCACTTTGCTGCACCGTTCTCACCAGCTAATTCAATCTGCCCATGATCGGTCCAGTTGACCATGTCAGACGACGAGATGACACTTAGGGATGTAATGTTTGAATACGTATTTTCTGTCATGTTACCATCCTTGTCATAAACAGGTTCATCATATGTCATATAGACATAAATTCTTCCGTTATATTCAAGTGCGTAAGGGTCTGCGCCAAACTTATGTGAAACGACTGGATTACCTAGTCTCGGTTTCTTGGCTAAAGGTTCTTTTATTTGATCTTTCTTCCACCTATTTTTAAACATGTCACGCTTCCTCTCTATTATTCACTACTCGCCTATGATTATAGAGAATTTATAAAAGAAGACAACCGGAGAATCTATCGTAATTACAGGGGAGATTTTATGTCTGGATAGGTTATACTAAACTAGACAGTTTCGTTAAGGTCGGTTGGTTCAATTAACGTAAACAGTAATTGAACCACACGGTCAGCATTATAATTAAAACCAATCACGGAAAGTGGTTCAGCTGTGCCGTCATCTATTTGAATGGTGACCTTAGAGTCTATTTGTATTAGTGCGATTGTTGGCCTTCCAACGAATTCTCACTATTACTACTCCGTCGGTAATAAGCAACTAGGTACAACCAATTGCCACTTACTCATATGCTTCTGACGCGATGGGCTTTGTTTAGACAATGAGCGTTTACTTTTACCTATTCGGTCATGGCAATAGTTAATAAAAGCCTCACGTTGATCAACGGATAAGTACCCGGCTTCTGTTAAATAACCAAACTTTTGATAAAGAATATACGTATTATACCGTTGCAGTCGATGAATTAACTCCTCTTTTGAAAATAACTTTAGTGATGCAAGTACATCTTTAAATTGTGGCAACGTTAACAGCTTATCAAAATCCCGAATAATTTCGATAATGGTATCAAGGTAATCTGTCACAAACACGCCAGCCTTTACTGTCACGTGGGGACGTTGAGAATCAAGCCTTGGTTTATATGTATAGCTATTAAATACCCCTCTTCTAAATTTCTTACTTGCCCCAATGGTGATATCCATAGGTTTTGGGACGGGAAAACCATGAAGAAAACAGGCGGCTAAACCAACAACATACCCTCGCTCAACAACATGATTAGCAAAAATATATGGATCTATAACAGCCTGGTTCGTTTGTTGGTTAACCGGGCTATAATACTGATAAGGTAACTTTTGAATACGGCCTGAACTTAACCAGTTTTTTAAATGTATATAAGTCATTCGTTCACTGTTAATAAACCCCTTTAAATCTTGCGATTTAAATAGTGATTGTTGACTTAACCATAAACTTAATAACTCAGCGTCCATCTTTATCCCCTCCTAATTCTTTTACATTTAACTATACCATAATATTACATGGAAGTGATTAGATTTTTTAGATTAATAGGAACTAATTCAATAGTTATATTTTCATCTGAACTTTGTAGATGCTAGTGTCTTACAAATAATCAAAACAACTATTTCATAAGATTGTACAGCTTATAACATTCATTATGGGCTCTTTAGTCACGCTAACATAACAAACGCGAAGAGAGGCTTTTGTGTTATCAATAAGAAAAGCTCGGCTAGGCCTCGCCCTTTTTGGGCTAGAGGTTAGCCGAG
>ERZ1673961.196-NODE-196-length-30165-cov-7.603122_pt1 | contig 30165 bp, 26 predicted proteins | sample MGYA00580189_ERZ1673961 | MGnify/ENA primary metagenome ERZ1673961 (study PRJEB41334, sample SAMN05608105) | rock metagenome | biome: terrestrial subsurface; feature: shale formation; material: shale | place: USA: Pennsylvania ... | reverse complement strand
CTTTCCTTGCCATTTATGACGGCTCTTGTTTCGACCCGATTCAGGCCGTGGTCCCTAATAATCTTAATAATTACGACGACGAAGTATTAAAGCTGACTACAGGCTGCTCTGTTGAAGTAACTGGTAAGATTGTTGAGTCTCCTGCGAAAGGTCAGGACTTCGAACTCGCAGCAACTGACGTTAAAGTGGTTGGTTGGGTTGAAGATGCTGAAACTTACCCAATGGCAAAAACTCGTCACTCGATCGAGTACCTACGTGAAGTAGCGCACCTTCGCCCACGTACAAACGTGATCGGCGCGGTAGCTCGTGTACGTAACTGCCTGTCTCAAGCTATTCACCGTTTCTACCACGAGCAAGGTTACTTCTGGGTATCTGCTCCACTAATCACCGCTTCTGACGCAGAAGGTGCGGGTGAAATGTTCCGCGTTTCTACGCTAGACATGGAAAACCTACCTCGCACAGACGCTGGCAAAGTAGATTACAACGAAGACTTCTTCGGTAAAGAGACGTTCCTGACAGTTTCTGGTCAGCTAAACGCGGAAGCTTACGCTTGTGCAATCAGCAAAGTTTACACTTTCGGCCCTACTTTCCGTGCTGAAAACTCAAACACAAGCCGCCACTTGGCAGAATTCTGGATGGTTGAGCCTGAAGTTGCGTTTGCAGAGCTAGACGACGTAGCAAAACTTGCTGAAGACATGCTGAAGTACGTATTTAAAGCAGTACTTGAAGAGCGTCGTGATGACCTTGAGTTCTTCGCACAACGCATCGACAAAGAAGCGATCACTCGTCTGGAGCAATTCGTTTCTTCTGACTTCGCACAAGTAGACTACACAGACGCAATCCAAATCCTTCTGGATTCTGGTCGTGAGTTCGAATTCCCAGTTGAATGGGGTATCGACATGTCTTCTGAGCACGAGCGTTTCCTAGCGGAAGAGCACTTCAAAGCGCCAGTAATCGTGAAGAACTACCCGAAAGACATCAAAGCGTTCTACATGCGTATGAACGACGATGGCAAGACAGTAGCAGCGATGGACGTTCTAGCACCAGGCATCGGTGAAATCATCGGTGGTTCTCAACGTGAAGAGCGTCTGGATATTCTAGATTCACGTATGCGTGAAATGGGTATCGACCCTGAGCACATGAGCTGGTACCGCGACCTACGTCGTTACGGCACAGTGCCACACGCAGGCTTTGGTCTAGGCTTCGAGCGTCTGGTTTCTTACGTAACTGGCATGGGCAACGTTCGTGACGTGATCCCATTCCCACGTACACCACGTTCTGCGAACTTCTAATCACTTTTAGTGAAACAGAATTAAAAAGACCTCCAAAGTGGAGGTCTTTTGTTTTATCTGGCACGCACCAAATTAAGAATTACTTTCCTCTTGATCGGCTTTCACCGCATACCTCACACCGACAAAACACAAACCAAAGATAACGAACGGAATGACCGCAGCGGTATATTCAACCCACGCATAATGTGCAAATGACTTGGCCAAAATAAGGTGTCCAAACACAAGTAAGAAAGCACTAAATATCGCCACAATGATCAGTGTTAATTCATGTTTCACCAACTGCTTTTTCATTATCACTCCGAGGTAAGAGGTTGTTACTGCATTGATTAAACCACACTCCGACTAAGATGAACTGATACAGTTAACGTGATAAATGCCTAAACAGTTGTTAGCAACTCGCCTATTTTTTTGATGGCATTTTCTAATGCTCCATCGACAGGCATGGAAGTATTAAGTCGCAGGTAGTTTTTAAACTTGGTATCGCTTGAAAACAACTTCCCATATGCCACAGTTATCTGTTGTTGCAACAGAGCTTGATAAATCGACTTGCTGTCCGTCCCATTTGGCAACTTAACCCATACAAAGTAGCCACCTTCAGGTACGTTATAAGTCAGGTTTTGGGGCAAGTAGCGTTGTATAAGTTCAATGAACAAGCTTTGGCGCTGTTGCATGATTTTTCGCAGCTTTCTCAAGTGATTGTCGTAGCTGTCATTTTGCAGATAATGGGCGATACCTTGCTGAATCGGTGCACTCCCCGACAAAGTAGAGATAAGCTGTAGCTTTTGGATCGGTTCGTTAAAGCGATGGTTCACCACCCATCCTAGCCGATACCCCGGACAGAGACTCTTAGAGAGTGAGGAGCAGTGAAGCACTCGCCCTTGCGTATCAAAAGTTTTAAGAGACGTCGGTTTATTCGCCGTGAAATAAAGCTCGGAATAGACATCATCTTCAATTAAGTAGACATCGTGTTGTTCCGCCATCCGGACAATCCGTTCCTTTTGTTCATCTGACAGCAGTGCACCCGTCGGGTTGTGAAAATTAACCATCAGCCAACAAGCGCGAACAGTATGTTTTGCAAATATTGCTTCAAGCTGTTCGAGATCGTGCCCCTTTTGGCTGTCTACCGAAACCTCGATTGCCTTCAGCCCAAGACGTTCTATCGCTTGAAGCGCACCATAAAAAGCCGGTGACTCCACAACAACCGTATCTCCGGGCTGAGTAACCGCTTGCAAGCTCAGATTCAACGCCTCAAGCGCGCCAGAGGTGATCACAATATCTTCGTGCGTAATCAATATACCTTGCTGTATGTAACGTTGTGCGATCAAACGACGTAATGACTCACTCCCCGGAGGCATGTTATCAAGCAAGCTTTCTGGTCCCATTTTACGGCCAGAGCTGGCAAGGTTGCGGTTTAAAGCTTCGAAAGGAAATAAAGTGGCGTCGGGAAATGCGGAGCCCAAACACACTGCATCGGGCAATCCTTGATGTTTAAGATAATCGTAAAGCTCATCATTGAAGCTAGAGCGATAAATGGGCACGACTTCATTGCTTGCCTCAAAACGCTCTAATTCGGCCGTAACATAATAGCCGGATTGAGGTTTAGCACTTACCCAGCCCTGAGCTTCCAGTAACTGGTAAGCCTGTAATACCGTCCCCGCACTCACTGAATGATTACGGCTGGTCACACGCACAGATGGCAGCTTCTCCCCTGCTCTCCATGTATTCTGCTGAATCTGAGTTTTAAACAGCTCAGCTAATTGACGGTATCGATTCATCATTCTCTCACTTTAACTTCGGGTGAACCTTAGCATACTTCGCGCCGACATTCTGATAGCTGACTTATCGTTCTTGCAAGGTAATTAATCAATCTTAGTAAGATGAATTCGCGATCCGAAGTGTAGAATTATGTTCCATACTTTCAAAGAAATGACGTTTTTGGAGGAAGTTATGAAAGTGTTTACCATGGATGATCTCTCATACCGAGGAGCGCATAAAGGTGTCCATAGCTGGGACCACCCTGGTGCGTCCGATCCTTATTATTGGCACCCAGACTGGTTACATATTGCTGAAGATGCAATGGGTGTACACAAAATGGCGGATCTCGTTGTGCCACCAGGTGAAACAGCAACGGAAGAACATGCTAAAGAGGCGATTGTAAAACACCTCAACGAGGAAAACGCTAGCAAAGAAGAAAAACAAGACGACTAGACGCGCACATCGGTAAAATTAGGTGCATCATCATGGGCCGACTAGCGGGTCGGCTCACTGGCTATAAGTGCTATCTTAAATATGTTGGTTGTATTGAGTCATTGATGATGCACACCTCCGGGTCAAAACAACGAAAGTGTTTTCGTTAACCAGCTATGCTCTGTTAAGTTTGCCAATATTCCACCCAATGACCTCTAGTTGACGTAATTTTGAATCAAATAAAGACATCCTGACATAGAAAAAACAACGTCTAATCTGGTTTCTCGTCCAATCCAGTCAAACCCGACATTAACCTCAAAAAGCCATTAAAAAAGAAGAACAAGAAATTGAACCCAAAAACATCTCTATCTGATTCTCCTGTGTTAGTTTTGCGTTCTTGTTTTGTAAAGAGTTTACCTAGGCTTTCTATGCCATCAGTTAAGTAGAACCATGTAACTTTTCCGTAACAATTTGGCACATGGACACTTTCGAAGTAAACGATTGCATTCGATGTACAAAACAGCATCAATTCTCGATAAAGCTTGCTTCTAACTCCCCTTCTTAGCACTGTTAGCATGCCAAAAGTCTGGTTTATCTTTGAATTCGATTTCTAATAGCATCTTTTTTAGGTTTTCTTATCAGAAGGTGTTGTAACAAGTAATGCTGAAAGGTATAAATACGGGCACACCCTTCGATTAACATGGATGAAGATTATGTTTGAAAAAGTAGTAGCCGCTCCGGCCGACCCTATTCTTGGTCTTACTGAAGAATTTAAAAAAGATACTCGCGCAGAAAAAATCAACCTTGGCGTAGGTATTTACAAAAACGAACAAGGTGAAACCCCTGTTCTTGCTACGGTAAAGAAAGCTGAAGCAGCTCTAATTGAGACTGAGAAAACTAAATCTTACCTAACCATCGAAGGGACTGCAGAATACGCTCTAGCAGTACAAAAACTGCTATTCGGCGAGAGCGCTGAAGTGGTTGCAGACAAACGTGCAAAAACAGCTCAAGCGCCAGGTGGTACAGGTGCACTGCGTGTTGCTGGTGAATTCATCAAACGTCAGCTAGGCGACGTTAAAATCTGGATCAGCAACCCTACTTGGGCAAACCACAATGGTGTGTTCACTGCGGCTGGCATCGAAACTGCTCAATACAGCTACTACAACGCAGAAACAAAAGACAAAGACTTCGATGCGATGCTTAACGATCTTCAAGCGGCTTCTGAAGGCGACATCGTTCTTCTACACGGCTGCTGCCACAACCCTACTGGTATCGATCCAACAGCAGAAGAGTGGGAAACACTAGCTAAGCTAGTGGCAGAGAAGAAATTGCTTCCTCTATTCGACTTCGCATACCAAGGTTTCGCGAAAGGTGTAGAGGAAGATGCAGCAGGTCTACGTACTTTTGCCAAGTACAACAAAGAAATCCTAGTTGCTAGCTCGTTCTCTAAAAACTTCGGTCTTTACAACGAGCGTGTAGGTGCCTTCACTCTTGTTGCTGAGTCAGAAGAAGTGGCAACAACAGCATTCTCACAAGTTAAAGCAATCATCCGTTCTATCTACTCGAACCCACCAGCTCACGGTAGCGCTGTTGTTACGCATATTCTAAACGATGCTGACCTTCGTGCAGAATGGGAAGCAGAAGTAGCAGAAATGCGCGATCGTATCCAAGAGATGCGTGAGTTGTTTGTAGCGACACTGAAAGAAGAAGGTGTAGATGCAGACTTTAGCTTTATCGAACGCCAAAACGGCATGTTCTCTTTCTCTGGCCTATCTAAAGAGCAAGTGAACCGTCTGAAAGAAGAATTCGCTATTTACATTGTCGGCTCTGGCCGAATCAGTGTGGCTGGTATGACTAAGTCAAACATGGGCCCACTATGTAAAGGCATTGCAGCAGTTCTTTAATCTGCAGCGATAAGATAAGAAAAGGTCAGCACTTGCTGACCTTTTTTGTATTCAATTAAGACTTTAAGCTAGTAAACGAACCTGAGGCTTAAACCCACCTCATTGATGTAATCAGAGGGTGCTCCGGAGTAGTCCGTATCTCGGTATTGGTAATAAAGACCCGTACCAATGACGTCATGCCACTGATAGTTAAAGCCGATTTTATATTTGTTTTCGTCAACAATATCACTGCGATTGGCTTCAATCTCAGCGTTAACAATCAGCGTTTCACTCAGCAAGTAGTTCGCGCCAAATACTGCCGCGTGTAGGAATTCTGATTCGGATACCAGTGTTTTATCCGTATCGTCATCCGTTGCTTTGGCCTTAATTGCACCTAAACGATAAACACCGTAAAGGTCGAGTTGTTGGGTTATGCCATATCGGTAACCACCACCAACCGTTAAACGATCGATGCGCAGCGTGTAAGTGTCTGGATGAAAAAACTGTGCGGAATAGTCTGCATTAAACAGCCAGTTGTCCGTGACTAAATAGTTACCACCCAAATCAATCGTCGTAACATTCGCATTTTCTAACCATTCTTCGTTGGTTGTCCCTGCACCAACGTTTAGATAAATATGTTCATAACCAAATTTGTCCGCTTGTTCCGCCTCTGAAGCACCGCTAAGTGCAGAAAAAACACAAAGTGGCACAAGTAATAAACTTCTCAACATTCGATTTCCTTTCATGAGAATCAATAGATGCTTTCGTAACCCGATTTTACTCATTCGACATCCACGATATTAGCCGAATGACATTACTATTGTCGTGTTACACGTCGGAATCTTATGATTAAGTGCTCAAAACGACGAACGAGTAAGACTCTGTTTTAAAACTAAGTTAAGATTACTTTATTACTTGAAAATCAAAAGGCAACCTTATGGATGCAGAACTTCTCGAGATTTATAACTTTCTCGCCAAGTATCCCCCTTTTAACGAACTCCCAGAAGAAGCGCTAAGCAAAGTCACCGAGAGTGTCGAAATTTCGTATTATCGAGAAGATACTCCAATTATCCATTTTGGAGATGAAGTTCAAGAGCTCTTCGTCGTGAGAAGTGGCGTCGTTGAAGTCTACCGACGTAAAGGTGAACTTTATAGCAGACTGGATGAAGGCGATCTTTTTGGTCAAATGGGCCTGCTTACCAATAATAAAGTTCGTTTTCCTGTAAAAGCGATCGATGATGCCCTGATCTACTGTATCCCTGGCGACGTTTTCCAGGAAATGTACGACAACTACGACTCATTTGCTGACTTTGTCGAAGTAGAAAACAGCGCGCGCCTGCGTATGGCGATCTCTGAAAATAAAGAAGCCAATGATCTCACGACTTCCAAAGTTAAAACGTTGCTAACGCGTGACACTCCGACGATCGAGCGTGGCCAGTCGATTCAGGAAGCGGCAAAAATTATGGCAGAAGATAACGTCTCGTCTCTGCTTATTATTGACCCGGACTTTGTACGAGACGAAGACGACCCACAGTCTCCGGTATTAGGTATTGTCACCGACCGAGACTTGTGTGCGCGTGTACTGGCTGAGGGTTTATCCCCACATGAAGATGTTGCAACGGTAATGACTACCGAAGTTATCTCACTCGATCATAACGCTTACATCTATGAAGCCATGCTTAAAATGCTGCGTTATAACGTGCACCACCTTCCTGTTGTGAAAGATCAACAGCCAATCGGTATCATTGAAACAACAGACATTGTTCGTTACGAATCACAAAACTCATTGCTACTTGTAAGCAGTATTTTCCACCAGCACACCATCGAAGAGCTGGCCGCCGTTGCTGAAGAAGTAAAAAGCAGCTTTGTTCGTTTGGTGAACGAGGACGCCAATTCTCACATGGTCGGCAGTGCCATGTCCGTAATCGGTCGCAGCTTCAAACAGCGCTTACTGGAAATGGCCGAAGAAAAGTTAGGTCCACCACCTGTCCCTTACTGTTTTCTCGCGCTTGGCTCCATGGGGCGTGATGAGCAGCTTCTGGTTACCGATCAGGACAATGCCATCATTCTCGACGAAAGCTACCAGGAGTCGAAGCATGGTAAATATTTTGAGGAGTTAGCGCAGTTTGTCAGCGATGGCTTAGATGCCTGTGGCTACAAATATTGTACAGGCGATATCATGGCAACCAACCCAATGTGGAGAATGACACGTTCACAATGGGAAGAGTGTTTCGCCGACTGGATCGACGATCCAAACCCGAAAGCGTTGCTTAATGCATCCATCTTCTTTGATTTGGACGGCGTGTACGGACGACTAAAATGGGCAGAGCAGTTAACCAGCTTTATCGTCCGTCGCGCCCGTAAAAACAATCGCTTCCTGGCTTGTCTTGCACGTAACGCACTTAACCGAACGCCTCCACTCGGCTTCTTTAAGAGCTTTGTGGTGGAAAAAGATGGGCAGCATAAAAACTCCATCAACCTCAAGCGTCGTGGCACGGCCCCGCTGGTCGATTTGATCAGGGTTCACGCACTGGCCGTTGGTTCTCGCACACAGAACTCATTTGAACGCCTGGATGACATTATTGACGCCGGTATTCTGCCAAAAGGTCGCGCTCAAGATTTAAAAGATGCTTTAGAGTTCATCTCCATGGTGCGAATTCGCCACCAAGCGTACGATGTTGAAATGGGCATTGAGCCTGACAACAATATTGAACCAGAAAATCTGTCGGACTTTGAGCGCCGAAACCTTAAGGATGCCTTCCAAATTCTGAGTAATGGTCAAAACTTCCTTAAGTTTCGCTATCAAGCAAACAAGAGCTTTAAGTGAGGCTTAACATGTTAAAAAAGCTCTTTCAAAAGCCGACTATCCAATGGCACACGAAGTTTAAGCAAAAAGTCGAGATGGCGACGGATGAAAATCTGGTTGCCTTTTACGGCACTGAATTGCCATCGCCAGATACGCCAATTTCAGATGTTGAGTTTGTCGCACTGGATTTAGAAACCACGGGCTTAGATCCTGATAAGAACGACATCATTACGATTGGGCTGGTCCCTTTTAACCTGAAGCGTATCTTTTTGCGTAATGCTCGTCATTGGAAAGTAAGACCGAAACAAAAGCTGGATGAAGACTCTGTCATCATTCACGGTATTACCCATAGTGAGCTGATTGATGCGCCTGATTTAGGGGATATTCTCAATGAACTGTTGCCCTGTTTAAGCGGTAAGATCGTGGTGGTGCATTATCGTCGCATAGAGCGTGAATTTCTCGATAAAGCACTGCGAGATCGCATCAATGAAGGCATTGAGTTCCCGGTATTGGATACTTTTCAGATAGAGGAAGACATTCAGAAAAAGCGACCGGGAAGTCTGTGGGAGTCGTTAAAAGGCAAGAAGCCAGAATCGTTGCGATTAGCGCAATCACGACGCCGTTATGGCTTGCCGGACTATACTCCTCATCACGCTCTGACTGATGCGATAGCTACTGCTGAACTGCTTCAGGCACAAATCTCGCACCATTACGATGAGAGTCAACCAATCAGCGAATTCTGGCTTTAGTCAACAGCCAGAAAAACAAAAAGGAGCCAATGGCTCCTTTTTAATTTAACGCGCTCGAGATCTTTAGAAATTACAGCTTAAAGCGTTTGATTTCCTGCTCAAGCTCATGTGATAGCTCAGACAAGTAAGCGGCTTGTTCCGCAGCTTGATGTGCTTCTGCTGAAAGCTCGTTAGAAACATCACGAATGCCTTCAGTGTTACGAGTAATCTCTGTCGTTACCGACGCTTGTTCTTCAGCAGCAGAAGCGATCTGTGTTGCCATGTCGTTGATTTGCTCAACTGCGCTATGAATTTGAGTCAGACTCGCTGCTGCTGAGTTCGCATCATCAACGCTGGTATCAGCCAGAAGACGGCTGTCACCCATGATACCAACCGCTTTCTTGGTCGTACCTTGCAGCATCTCGATGGTTTCTTGAATTTCTTTTGTTGAAGCGTGTGTGCGTTGGCTCAATACACGAACTTCATCAGCAACCACGGCAAAGCCACGTCCTTGCTCACCTGCTCGTGCCGCTTCAATAGCCGCGTTAAGTGCCAGCAAGTTTGTTTGTTCTGCGATGTCTTGAATGGTCGATAGAATCGTATTGATACTATTACCGTGCGCTTCCAGATCCTGAATAACATCGGTCGCGACCTGCACTTCTTTGGCCAGATTCTGGATTGAAGATTGCGTCTGTGAAACTTGGCTAGAACCGTGAGCGCAAGCGCCTACCGCCTCTTCTGAGTGGCTAGCCGTGCTTTCTGCGTTACCCGCAATTTCTTGCGTAGCGGCCGCCATTTCATTAACCGCAGTCGCCACCATGTTGATTTCATCTTGCTGATAAGAAATGCGCTGACTACGTTCCTCTGCTTGCTGGGCCGTGGTACGAGCCTGTTCAGACAGTGATGAAGAGACATGGCTAAGTGTGGTCACCATGGTATGCATGTTGCCAACAAAGCGGTTAAAGTTTTCTGCCAGTTTACCAACTTCATCGTCGCTACGTGGTTCCAGACGCTGAGTCAAATCACCTTCACCAGAAGCAATTTCTTCCAGTGCATGAGATACTCGGTTTAGGTCGCGGAACAAGAAGCCAACTAGCCAAGAAACCGCAACAATCACCGCGATTGTGATCATCACAGCAGTGATCAGCAAGTCACGCAACAGTACTGCATTGCCCGCTTCTTCCGTCGCGCGGTCCATCTCAATGGCGAACATCCAATGCGTTCCCGCCACTTTGTGGAAGTAATAGAGTTTTTCTACGCCTCTGATGATCGTGCTTTCAATTTTACCTTCGTCAGCAGCGCGCTCGATCGCCTGTCGTGAAAAGTCTGTCGATAAGCTGCTGATTGGCTTTAACGTCAAACTTTTATCCGGATGAGCGAGAAACGTCCCTTGGTTCATGTCAATCAACATCGCGTTAGCATTTTTACCAGCGTCTAAGTTGATCACATCACTGATAAGCTGATCGATAAGAACATCGGCCCCGACTACCCCGATAAACTGACCATTTTTCATAACCGGCTCAGCGATAGTAACCAAAAGCGCATTGGTGATCGCGTCTTGATAAGCCTCAGTGATGATCTGCTTACCCGCGACATTGGCATCTTTATACCAAGGGCGAGTTCGCGGATCATAATCAGCACGGTTTCGCTCAGGGTGAGAACGGTACATCTCTCCTTTTGGCGTACCAAGGAAGATATCGTCAAAGCCGCCAGCTTTGCGTGCTTGCTGTAAGAACGGCACAACGTCCTGTTCGGTCGAGTAATCATTAAATGCGGTGGCGATTTCTTTACGGATGGTAATCCAGTCAGAAATCCCTTCCGATGCAACGGCACTCAAGCTTTGTGCTCTTGAATAAACACCAGCAGAAGTCTGATCAAACAGTTGACCAGCCGACAACCAAGTCAGTGCAGCAGCCATAATAACCACGGCCGAAAGACTCGCGCCGATAAGTTTTTGTTTTAGTGAAAATTTCATATTTTTATATTATTTGGGAGGACAACCTAGGAGCGTGAATATTACACACTTTCTTGGCACTAATCACCAAGTTTCAAAACAATCAATTACATTGCTAACTTATTGTAAGGTATGAACTTTAATTGAGTCATTCTTTTGTCTATCGTCAGAAAAACAACACAAAAAAAGCCAGCTAAGCTGGCTTTTTAAACATAGTATTTTATTCCGACTATTGACGCTCGGTTCTCATACCCATCAATAAGCTCACACACATCGCAAGCAAGATGATAGTGAATGGCAACGCCGTAGAGATGGCACCGGCTTGCAGAGCCTGAACGGCTTCCGAACCACCAATCCAAAGCAGTGCAACCGCGATGGCACCTTCCATCAATGCCCAGAAAATTCGCTGTGGTACTGGTGCGTCAACTTTACCACCTGCCGTGATGCTGTCGATAACCAATGAGCCTGAATCTGAAGAGGTAATAAAGAACACCAAAACCAGAACGATAGCAATAAACGACAGGATGTTACCAAATGGCAGTGAATCAAACATTTGGAACATAGCCAGTGACACGTCAGTCAGACCATTCGCCCCTAGATCGCCCACTTTATCAACCACCTGCTCGATAGCCAGACCACCAAATACAGACATCCAAACTACCGTTACTGCGGTTGGAACAAGCAGAACCGCGGTAATGAATTCTCGTACTGTACGGCCACGGGAAACACGTGCGATAAACATACCTACGAATGGTGACCAAGAAATCCACCAAGCCCAGTAGAATACAGTCCAGCCTTGGAACCACGCTTCGTCAGTACGGCCAAACGGGTTACTCAGTGGAATGATGTTTTCTACGTATGCCATCAATGTCGTTGGAATAGAGCCCAGGCTAGCCGCCCAGCCAATCAAACCAACAAGGATAAGCAGTAAGAAAGCAACAATCATGTTGATGTTACTGATGACTTTCACCCCGCCATCAATACCGCGAACAACCGATACCACTGCAAGTAATGTCACCACAGTGATGACAATCACCTGCAACCCGATACCAGCCTCGATAGCAAACACATGGTGAATACCACTTGCGGCTTGTTGTGCTCCCAGACCCAGCGATGTCGCCAGACCAAATAGTGTTGCCAGTACCGCTAAAATATCAACAATGTGGCCAGCCCAGCCCCACGCACGGTCACCCAATAGTGGGTAAAAGATCGAGCGCATCGACAACGGAAGCCCTTTGTTGTAAGCAAAGAAAGCTAAGGAAAGCGCAACAACACCGTAAATGGCCCATGGGTGCAGACCCCAGTGGAACATCGTTGCACCCAACGCCAATCTCGCTGCTTCAGGGGTGTTTGCTTCCACACCTAGCGGTGTTTCATACCACCCGGTGAAGTAAGCAACGGGTTCTGCCACACTCCAGAACATAAGACCAATACCCATACCTGCAGCAAACAACATAGCTAACCACGATAGGAACGAGTAATCGGAAACTGCGTCTTTACCACCGAGGCGGATTTTCCCCATCGGGGATACTATCAGTGCCAGGCAGAATATGACGAAAATGTTACCTGAAATAATGAATAGCCAATCAAATGAACCGATGATTTGCCATTTGATTCCATCAAGTACCGTCTTAGCAGTGTGTGCATCTAAAACCAATGCAGCCACAAGAAACAGTGCAATTAAACCCGCACTAATGCCAAAAACAGGGTTGTGTACATCAAAGCCCCATTTTTGAACGTTATCCTGACCTACCGTATAGTCGGTACTATCGATACTGTACTTATCTATACCCTTTGTCATCGTTCCTCTCTAATTCTTGTAATCTTTACGCACCAAACAATAAAATCATTCGAACACGATACGTTTTAAATTCCGTGAAGGGTAAAGATCCTAACACCTGAGGTGTTTTTGTCTAGAATTTCCATAAAAAATCCACATTTATTACCTTTCAATCAGAGATTTCTGACCAAAATAATGCAACATGCTGCACCAATAGTTAGACCACAAACAATTGTTGCTATAATAATTTTAGAGCGTAGTGATTCACTTCCACCATGCTGTAAATGGAAATTGGAACCATCAAAGAAGTGCCGGAAGAGAAACGACGGAATTTTTTTACGCAGCTCTTTAAATAACAAAGCATTTGAGTTAGTGTCGCCTCGTTAAATGTTCCTACAGACTGGATGAATAAATTGGAAAAGTACGAAGAAGTATTGGTCTCGATTCGTCAGATCATCCGCGCTATTGATTTACACTCTAAAAAGCTGAGTAAAGAGTCTGGTCTGACTGCACCTCAGCTAATTTTAATGCGTGCTATCAACGAGTTAGATAATGTCACTATCAAACAATTGTCTAGCCATACCAATATGAGTCAAGCCACAGCGACCACCATTCTCGATCGATTAGAGCGTAATCAGTTTGTAGAACGTCGCCGTAGCGTTGAAGATAAGCGCAAAGTGCACGCTGTACTGACAGAACAGGGACAAGAAGTATTGAAGCAAGCACCGACGCCGCTACAAGAGCATTTCATTAATCGATTCCAGAAGCTGGAAGAATGGGAACAAACACTGCTACTTTCTTCAGTACAGCGTATTTCGACCATGATGAATGCAGAAGATATTGACGTTGCCCCAATGCTTGAAATTGGCAGCATCACCGGTACCGTTCCTAAAGCTGAGTAAACATTCCCGCCAGTGCTCGCCTGACGCGGGCACTGTGTTATTTGGTAAGTCCTGTCTCAAATGCATATTTGGCCAACTCGGCGGTCGAATGCAGATCTAGCTTGTGCTTAATATTATGACGATGTGTTTCAACTGTTCTATAACTGATACTCAGTAATGTGGCGATTTTTTTGCTGCTATTCCCCTGCGCAACTAATTTGAGCACCGCTTCTTCTCTGCGACTCAGTGGGTTAGGCCTTTGATTGATTGGCGTAACATCTTGCGTGAACAACGTCTGGGTGACGGACTCACAAAAATAGGTTGAACCCTGATTAACCGTTTTGATCGCCTGAACCATTTTCTCTGCTGAAATCTCTTTCAACATGTACCCTACTGCCCCCGCTTGCATCACTTTCATGATGTACTCACGGTTGTCATGCATGGTTAACATCAGAATTCGGCTCTCAGGCACTTCCTCTTTAATGATTCCCGTTGCCTCAATGCCGTTCATTATGGGCATACTGATATCCATAAGGATCACGTCTGGATGAAGATGCTTGGCCACTTCTATTGCTTCCAAGCCGTTACTGGCGGTACCGATGACTTCAATATCCGGCTCCAGCTCCAACCGTGCCATAAAACCATCTAACACCACCTGATGATCATCGACAATCAACACACTAATCGGTTTATCCATAAACACCTTCATCCAAATTTAGCAGCACGGTTATTTCGGTCCCCAGACCGAGTTCACTCATTAGTTCAAATTCACCACCAATAAACTCAACACGCTCCTGCATGTTTCGCAACCCAATCCCTTGACGATGGACCGCTTGGTTGACGACAAATCCAATGCCGTCGTCACGTATCAGTAATTGCAGCATATTGCCCATTTTTTGCAAAATCACCGTCACTTTTTTCGCTTTCGCGTGCTTTTCGATGTTATTCAATGATTCCTGAGCAACGCGATATAAGGTAGTGGCGACTTCCGACGTCAATTTTTGCTGCTGGGTATCAAAATGGCTATCAATATCAATCCCAGAGTGAGAGTGAAAATCCTGTAGTAATGTGGTAAGCGCCGCTTCCAAACCAATATCATCCAGCGCACTTGGCCTCAACTGGTGGGAAATATGCCGGACTTCATTGATGGCGGTAACCAACGAACGTTGAGATTTATCCAAGTGTTGCTTTAGCTTTTCGTCTTCCAAACGATGACTCATCAGATCTAAATGGCATTTGCTAGAGACCAACAGCTGATTAATGCCATCATGAAGCTCGCGCGCCAAATGTTTTTTCTCATCTTCCTGAAACATCACGGTTTTATACGCCAGTTCTTTCAGGTTTTTATCTGCAAGGCGATGTTCGTGCAAGTTAATGGCAAGGGTTAATACGATGATCACGGCAACCGTAACGACCAGAATCACAACGACCGAAAAGAAGGTCGTTTCGATATTTTTATTCACTGCCGCGCGCATGCTGGCCACTTCCTGGCTGACATCCTCTATGTACAGCCCGGTTCCGACCATCCACTCCCACTTCTCTAACCAACCCGCATAACTGAGCTTAGGAACAACCTCACCTGTCGACGGCTTTTGCCATAAGTATTGGTGAAAGCCACCACCCGTTTGCGCTTGATATAACAGCGCCTCAATGAGCCGATCACCATTCTCATCTTGGAGGCCAAGCAGGTTCTCCCCGACTAAATCAGGTTGTGCTGGATGGACAAGGTTAGTGCCATGTTTATCGTAAGCAAAAAAGTACCCATCAGACCCATAGGTTAAGTGGTTTAAAATCGCTTTTACACGAGCTTTGGCAACGTCTTCTTCAATCGTTGTGTCGTTATAGATGTGAATGATGGCGTCAAAAGCAACATCGACGGTATCCTTTAGCGCCGCTTCTTTTGACTGAATGAGGTTTTGGTGGAAAAGCTCCACTTCTCGCTGACCAAGGGTCTTGGCTTGGTAGATAGAAATCCAACTGATACTGGCTGACACCAATACCACAGGTATCAGTGTCAGCAGAATTAACTTTGCTTTGAGAGGCATCCCTTCCCTCCATGAAACGCTGCTCCAAGCGTCAACGCATAAGCAGCTTAACAACTTGTTTCAAAAGGTGGAAACTCTCAGGTCACAAAATCTCCTTTTAGCCCATTCCGTAAAAGCCAGGGAAGAATAGAAGCGACGCAAGCACGGCTATCTGAATAGCGATAAACGGCATCACGCCCTTATAAATATCACGCGTTTTTACCCCTGCTGGCGCTACCCCTTTCAAGTAGAACAAACTGAAACCAAATGGTGGCGTTAGGAAAGAGGTTTGTAGGTTCATCGCTACCAGAATCGCAAACCACGTCATATTAATGCCTAGCATCTCTGCAACTGGGGCGAGGATTGGAACGATGATGAAACAGATTTCGACGAAGTCGATGAAGAAGCCCAGAATCAAAATGACAAGCATGGTGATGATGAGGAAGCCCCATTTTTCACCTGGAATACTCAACATCCACTCTTCGACTAAGTAATCACCACCAGTGTACGTAAATGCCATGGAGAATGCGGTCGCACCAAGCAATATCGCAAATACCATCGCGGTGACTTTTACCGTCTCTTTTGAAGCATCATAAACCATCGACCAGCTGAACTGCTTGTACAACACAGCAAGTACGATCGCACCAGCACCACCCAATGCCGCCGATTCTGTCGGCGTGGCAACACCTGCGAAAATAGAACCTAATACCACGATGATTAAGGCCAGAGGTGGCAGAACCGCTTTGAGCGCGCTAATGACTTCTTCTTTTCGGCTGACAGACTCATCACGCTCGATAGGCTGAGCGGCTTGCGGGTTCAACTTTGCATACACCAGAATGTAGATCACGTACGCTACAACCAGTGTGATTCCCGGCCATACCGCTGCTTGGAAAAGATCACCAACAGGTACACCTAATACGTCCCCTAGTAGGATCAAAACAATCGATGGAGGGATAATTTGCCCCAGCGTACCTGAAGCACAGATGGTGCCGCACGCCAGACCTTTGTCATAGTTGTACTTGAGCATCACAGGCAGGGAAATAAGCCCCATTGCCACAACAGAAGCGCCAACAACACCGGTAGATGCAGCAAGTAACGCCCCTACCAGTACAGTAGAAATGGCGATACCACCACGAACGCCACCGAACAGACGCCCCATTGACTCTAGTAGCTGCTCTGCAAGCTTGGTTTTCTGTAAAACCAGCCCCATGAACACAAATAACGGCACAGCCATTAGTACCGTGTTTTGCATAATCGATTGAATTCGATATGGCATAAAGGCAAACATTTCAATGCCTTCTGCCCAAACACCAAAAATCAGTGCGATACCACCGAAGGTAAACGCAACGGGGAAACCCAGAAGTAGCGCAAATAAGGCTACAAAAAACATGACTATACCGATCATAATAACTTCCTTTTACGACTTACCGTTATTACCGGCATAGATAAGATGAGGGTTAACAATTTTATTGATAGAGTGCAGCAACAAACCAATCCCACTCACTGCCATAAAAAAGAATGATAATGGGATCATTGCCTTAATGATCCAACGGTAAGGCAAACCACCTGGGTCTCCAGAAGTCTCCCCTAGTGCATAACTTTCTTTGGCAAAGTCGATACCGAACCAGGCGACCAATAAGCAAAAAGGAAGCAGGAAAAATAACGTGCCTATTATGTCGATAATGGATTGCGCTTTATAAGATAAACGCTCGTAGAAAATGTCGACTCGAACATGACCACCAGCTTTGATGGCGTATGGTACACCCAGCAAAAATACTGAGGCAAAAAGGTGCCATTCCATTTCCTGAAAGGCGATAGAAACATCGTTGAACACGTATCGCATAACAACGTCGTATACCACATTTAGTAGCAGTAAGATGAAGAGGACGCTGGACAACCACCCCAAAAAATCACTGAAGCGGTTAAACATCCGCTCAATATAAATAAGGCTTCTCATTCCTGACTCCGTGGAACGTATGGTTGAGCTCCGCTAAGTCGCGGAGCATTTTATTATGAGTTTTTTCTTGGGCTTCACTCGCTGCCCAACCCAATTGGCTTGGGCAGCATACTGACGTATTAGTCAGCTTGGCTGTTTAGATAAGCACGTTGTGAGATATCAGTCCATTGACGAACTTGCTCCATGTAAGCAGCTTGAGACTCTTGAATCTCTTTCGCCAAGGCATCTTCTTCCGCGTGTTTCTTCAGAAGGCGATCATTCGCTTCTTTCATTGCTGCCATGACTTCTGGCGGGAAGTCCTTCACTTCTACGTTCGGGTACTCTGACTTGATCGTCGCCCAGTTTTTACCACTTTCGTGTTTAGACTGCGTGTACATATCGTAAGCTGCGGTTTTCATTGCCACTTTTAAGATCGCTTTCAGATCATCAGGCAGTTTTTCCCAAGTACGCTTGTTGACCAGGAACTGAAGCTCTGTCGCTGGCTCATGCCAACCTGTGTAGTAGTAAGGCGCAATTTTGTGGAAGCCCATGCGAAGGTCTAGCGAAGGACCAACCCACTCAAGTGCATCAATGGTGCGACGCTCAAGAGACGTGTACAGTTCACCCGGTGCGATATTGGTTGGCTTAGCGCCCAGTTCAGCCAAGATTTCTCCAGCAAAACCAGGGATACGCATTTTCAGACCTTGAAGGTCATCCAGTGTTTTAATTTCTTTTTGAAACCAACCACCCATTTGAGTATCTGTGTTACCACCAGGGAACGACATCAGGTTATGAGGTGCGTACACTTTGTCCATCAACTCCATGCCACCGCCATAGTAGAACCAAGCGTACTGCTCTGTAGGTAACATACCGAAAGGCATAGAAGAAAAGTAAAGTGTGTTTGGCACTTTGCCTTTCCAGTAGTAAGACGCCGAGTGGCCCATGTCGTATTGACCTGATTTCACCATGTCAAACACGCCAAAAGGTGCTTTGTGCTTGTTTGCTGAGTCAATACGAATTTGCAGACGGCCGTTTGACATTTCTTCTGCCATTTTAGCCATATTTTTCGTGGTATCGCCGAAGATAGGAAAGTTAGGTCCCCATGTTTCTGCAAGTTTCAGGCGGTAGACTTTTTCCGCAGCATTAGCAGAAGTTGCAGCGAAGGCCATCGCGGCAACCACAGCAGTAGTTTTCAGCACTCTTTTAAGAGATTTTTGGATCAAACTCATCGTTCACGTCCTTTGTCACCAAGGTTATTGTTATCATCCATTTCACAAGGATTTGTATTACACCAAGTAACGAACAATGTGCTTGTCTAAAGTTGACTCTTAAAATAGCGCAGCATCATTTGAGTTACAGGGCGTAACTTGATGCTAAAGATGTATCAATAACGTTGATTCTGAAATGCGCAGGAACACGCAATTTTTACTGCCTATTACTCATACATTAGCCATTGGTAGTACGTATTTATACGTAGGAGATTAACCCAATTAAAATTTCATGCCTAAATTAAACAGTTAGTTAGGAAGAGATTAAAAATATCAAAAATAGAAAACCACGTAAGTAGTAACTTTCCAAAAAATTTACAAAGTATTTAAAGAATTGTGACATTTGCCATTTTGACGTCGCTAGACTTGCCAAAGAAGGAGCAGAAACACGGAGTGACGGGACGTTAGGTCGCTCGAAAAAATACCCCGACAATAGTCGAGGTATTAGAGAGCTGTATCTTAATAAGATTGAGGATTTAAAAACTAAATCGCTTTGTAGATAACTTTGTTACCTGCCAATTGCTCTTTTTGAACCAGGTTTTCTTCAAGAAGCTTCTTCAGAGCGCCAGTTGCCCATGATGCCGCTTTAGTGTCTTCTTGACCTGCAGCAAGGCCGATGCCTTTAGGGTTAATACCGTCCGCATTTGCGACAACAATATCTAGCACTTGTTGCTGTTTTGGAGTTAGCGCAACTTCTACTGTTTTCACTACAGCTACTTTCTTCTCAGCTACTACTTTCTCGGCAACAGCTTTCTCAGTAACAGAAGGTGCTGCTTTCTCAGCAACAGGCTTCGCTGCTTTTTGTACTGCAGCAATGTTTGCTACTGTCGCTTTAATGCGCTTCTGCAATTTCATTTGCACTTTACGCTTATGAGCAAGTCTCATTGAATATGTCTCCAGTTCACTGCATATCAGCAGGGATGAAAATTTGAAGCGCGTTTTATACCAAAATTCACAAGCAATTTGTAGGTTTTAGCGCCGAAACGCGATGAAAAATGCGCTCAAAACGCAGAGCGTCTAGAATTTATACAGGTAATTTGTGAACTGTTTTATTGAATACTGGGTATAAAAACAGAGGTTTTTTATCCACCAAATGCATTTTGTTTCACACTAAACAAATGAAGTAATCGCACCGCAAATAGCCTAGAAGCACAGTTAAATTAGATCGTGATTAACGGGAAAGCCTTTGGGTATTTTGTTGACTCTACGAGGTTAAATGCATGGAAACGCTACATCTCACAAATTCACATTTTAAACCCGGTTCTATTCTTACCCGAATAACCTTGTTGGTTGTCGCTTTAATAACTTTATTCCTTGTACTGATATCACCTGGATGGAAGCAAGCGATATTGTCTGTGGTATTAATGGCGGTTATTGTCGGCTTTGCAGTTATGATGATTAAAAAAAGCCAAGTCTCATTTACGCTAACCGCAACCCACTTTCAACAACACCTTTTTAAGGGTGGTTGGGTTGTTCGCTGGTGCAATATTGAATCGATAGGTATTTGTAGCTATCAACAAGACGGATGGTACCAGCCACTGCCCTGGATTGGCGTACGGTTAAAACACTACTCTCCTTACTTGGATGCGATTTGCCCTCGCATCGCGACAGAAATCCTCCTGAGCCAACGTGCGCTTCTGTATTTAGGAGCACGACAAAATCGATGTGAAGAAAAATTCGAAGATATGGTGCTCGATCCAAGGCCATACCTGAGCAGTCAGGGAAAGCAATACGATGGCTTGCTTGCGATGCTTGCAAACAGAATGAAATATCAGCGAGATTTTTATGGCTACGACGTGTTTATCTCTGCCAGTGATTTGGATAGAGAAGCCGAAGATTTTGTCGGGTTAACTCGGCGGTATTTAGCTGCCGCCGAGCCAGACTTACTCGAGACAAAATAACTTTGTTCTGCCCGAGTCAGTCATTCAATTACCCGTTATTTTCCGAGTCAGACTTCGCTAGTAAAGCGGCATCTCATCGGCGACAAATGGGTTGGTTTTACGTTCATGACCAAAGGTAGATTGTGGGCCGTGGCCTGGAATGAAGGTCACATCGTTACCCAGTGGCCAAAGCTTCTCTTTGATCGACGTGATTAAGGTATTGAAATCACCTTGAGGGAAGTCTGTACGACCGATACTGCCGTTAAACAGGACATCACCAACAAATGCTACGCGAGCTTCTTCGCTATAAAGCACAACGTGACCAGGTGTATGACCCGGAGTGTGGATCACCTTCAGCACTTGGTTACCAAATGTGACAGTGTCACCCTCGTCAAGCCATTGATCAGGTTCAAATGCTTCAGTTAGCGGGAAGCCAAACATTTTGCTCTGCCCTTCTAAGCCTTGTAACCAGAAATTGTCCGCTTTATGAGGTCCAACAATTTCCTTTCCACCAAGTAAAGCCGCTAATGGTTGAGTACCACCAACGTGGTCCAAATGTCCATGCGTCAATACCAATTGAACAACATCAACGCCTAACTCTTTGATTAACACAGCAAGCTGCTTCTCATCACCGCCCGGGTCTACCACGATGCCTTTCATCGTTTCATCACACCAGACAATAGAACAGTTTTGAGAAAAAGCTGTCACCGGGACAATTTGGTATTTAAGAGCCATGGATAACCTATCACCACATAAATTTTATTAAGACTTCCGCAACTATGACACTAAGCCTAAATGACTTCAAGACTTGTGAAAATCTTGCGCGTCAAGACTTTCAGGGTGACTTGCAACCTCACCTACCAGGAGCGAACCGCACCAGTGTCAATATGAACGAAGTTACTGCCCGGGTAGTAGCCAACACCACCAGCTTTCAGGCTTAAAGCGGCGTCACGTACGGTAGACAACTTTACGCCGTCTAAACGAAAGTCGATGGCTTTACCTTCCATGTGAAGGCTTTTCTTTGCCACACCAGAAGAGCTGTTACGCAATGAAGAGTTCGTCTTTGGTGAACGATACCCAGAGATCACAATGACTTCTGACTCCGTACCAATAAGCTTTTGAATTTGGCTGATCTGATCAAACAAACGTCGATCCATAGGGAAGGTTTCATTACGTCTGTGATCTCGACAGAACTCATCTAACCTTTCAAGCTCACTTTTTACGTAGCCACTTCCATCAAAGTAGCACGTTTCCAATTGCTCACCAGTATTCAGGTTATTCATCGCTAGTACGCGAGGTTCATCAGGCAATGAAGCCCATGAGAGAGTTGGCATTGCAGACGCCAATACAACACCACCAGCGGTCATTTTAAGAAAATCACGACGGGAAAAATTACGACTTACCATATAGAAATACTGCTCAAAAACTACACGAAAGGCGGACATTAACCAAACTGGTGCATTTCGTCAAACGCACAAGTCAGGCTGGAATGTCCTAATACACTATTTTGGATGGATTACTGGTTGAACGACAAGTAAATTTTCTGCAATGTAAATTTACTTAAAGTTTTGTATGCCGCTAGCCTTGATTATCGTAAGAATAAATATCATCACGGTAATACAGCGTACCTTCTTCTAACCAGGCAGTTTGGTAGATGATGTGAACCGCAATACGCTCGCCTAAAGGAACCGACGTATTAGAACGACGGGCACTTTCGCGTTTTTTCGCGAAACGCTCTTCCAGCCCCTGCGTTTTGAAAAGCAGTTCAGCTAATTGATCGGCATTTTCCACGCGAACACAACCAGAACTGAATGCGCGACGATCTTGCTCAAACAAGTTTTTACTTGGCGTATCGTGTAAATAAATGGCCTGCGGGTTTGGCATGTTGAACTTATACAAGCCCAACGCATTTTGTGAACCGGATGCCTGACGCATTCGGTATGGGAAAGTTCGAGGATTAACCGTCGCCCAATTGATAGTGGTAGGATCGATGATCTCTCGTGAAGTCCAAGATCGAATGATTTGAATGTTATTGTGAATCAAATACATTGGGTTGCTTTTTACTTTAGGAATGATGTCTTTGACCATGATCTTCCATGGCACATTCCATGTTGGATTCAAAATAACCGAATCCATATTGACCGTCATTATCGGCGTCTTTCTTGAACTCTTACCAACCACGACTTTCGACTCAAACAATGGCTGTCCATCATGCCAGTATGTAACTTGATATCCTGGCACATTGACGAATACGACATTATCTCTCTCTTTCGCCCATATTCTTGAGCGCTCAGCATTTAAAGCAAGCAAATGCAGCCTCTGCTTAGGAGAAAAGTTAATCCAACGGATCGTATTTGGCCCGATAACGCCGTCTTGCTTCAAACCATGAATACGTTGAAATTCTTTTATAGCCAGTTCAAGGTTCTCATCATATCGCGCCGAATTTGGGTCAACATAGCTGACATCCACGCCCACTATCGCAAGGCGCTCTGCCAAAGAGGCTTTATTGGTTATTGGATCGCCAAGACGAAGCAAGCCTTGTTGCTCGTATAAAGGGTATTGGTATTGCGCGTGCTCAGATAAGGCTGAAAACGCCGAGTTGAAATCTCGATCCATTTGCAGCGGAGAACGCAAACTGGACAAAAACTGATCCAGCTTACCAACAGTCAGCTCATTGCTAAGAACCGATAATGTATCGATACTCGGCGGAGGAAGATCAACTTGCGTTTTATTGGCAAATAGCCAGTTAACCCCTTCGTGAGGCAACTGCTCCAGGTAACTTAAATACATCAGCAATGAATCTGTCATCACCAAATCAAAGTCAAGGTTGTCACCTTGCCATTTGATCTGGTTGATTCTATGCAACTGGTTATCAAACTCTTTAGTGACGTCTGCAAGCGCGACAACATTCAGCTGAAAGATGAACTGTTCAACGTCACTTTCATTCTGCCAGTTCAAACGGTAGTTTGTGCTCTGGTACAATTGCTCCACCACAGATGGATAGTGGATCATTTTTTCAATTGAGAGCTGTTTAACCGCTCCCTCTTGCTCCACTTGTGAAGTATCGTCAAGAGAAACTGCGGTAGAAAAGCTGCAAAACGGCACTAAAAGTGCCGTCATTATTAGAACCCTAGCAAACACTGATACAACCCTTACCTACTTGCCTTATTAGAAAGTATGGCAAATATCTCACAGGTTGCTGCTTTAAAAATAAGAACGGGACAATATTTTTTTCGATTAGTTTCACATAAAACTATCAATAAGGTTGTTTTTCACACAATCCTAGACCAATGATTGTCCCACTGTATACCTGTTGAAAATGTATTCTTAAATTCTATTGGCTGTTGCTCCACAACTTTGCCTGCACCAGAGCTAATGCGGAACTCATCCCCGTAGATCACAACACCCGATGCATCGGGTAACGCGTTCAACTCAACCAACTTGCCCGTCGCTTTGGACCAAATGCCATAGCAGCTTCCCGGAGGAGAAGTAGCTAATATCCACTCATCAGTCGCCGCAATGCTGGCAACGTAATGATTGAAACGCGCCCATTCTTCAGGTTCAGCCTCAAGCTCCAGCATTTTTTTACCTCGAGTGTGCATCGCGATAAGAGCCGGGTATTCATCTGGCTCACCCCGATATTGCTGGCCGCATAGAACTGTCTCTGAGCCATCGTGCGCAAGATGACGAATGCTCAGCTTGTGATCGGGCAGAGAAACTTGATCGAGCAACTCACCATCTTGAGACAGGTAGCTCAGACTTGGGATCATGGAATCGAGGTTTAGAGGCTCTCTTCCATTAGTATGCACACCGCCAACACCGATCGCTAATGCACCATCGGGCATCATGATGACTTCATGTGGTCCGATACCAAAGCCTGACAGCTCATCCATCTTTTGATACTGCTTGCGCACATCGTAAACGCCAATAATACCTCGGCTTGTTCCCCTTTCACCTTCTGTCGCAAACAGATAGTTCCCATCGTGGGAATACACGCCGTGACCATAGAAATGACGATTTGCTTTTGCCGTGTGCAGCTTTATCGCTTGCCCATTCCGATAGTCAAATACCATGAAGAAGGTACCCGGCCGACGACCAAACACCGTCGCATGACCGTGTTGGTTGATAGCAACACCATGACCACGTTCTGGAATTGGCAATTTGGAAATCGGCATCCCATGTTCATCGGCAACAACTGCTGCATATTTGTCACGGCCAATGATTGAACATCCAATTAACGCTGGTGTTCGCGGAGTCGTACTAGCACAACCAAAGGGCAGCAATGGGGCTGCCGCTCCAAATAGAGCGGCTTTAAGTAATGTGCGTCTTGTTTGATCAGTCACCATCGGTTGCATTAAATCCTATAACCACGCCGAGTTCGATTGCTACCTCTTCATGAATGAGGTACTTCAATTGCTCTAACTTGTTGTATTGCGCCAACACCATGCGGTAACCATCTACCGTTTGTAGTGCTTCGAATAAGCTATTCTCCTCAGGCCAAGTCTCAAGTGTCATGTCAAACTGACGCGAAACTCGATCGGCGAGTTCCAACTTGCCCTGTTCGCGCAAAAGAGCGTCTAAGCCATCGCCATTGGCCAAGTATAAAGCTTGCATGCTTTTCACGTTGGCTTTCAAATTCGCGAGTGAAGTGCCTGAACGCCAAGACTCAGAAAAGTAAGGTCTCGGATGACCAATTTTCGCCATCGGGCGGCTCAACTTTTTCATGCTGTATTCAAGCTGGTTGGACAGTAGCGAAATATATTCCGACTCCCACTCCGTCTTTTTCATTGCTTTCCACGGGTTCTCGGCCCAAGCGTTCGCAATCAAGCCGGATTTAGCGTTGAGGTTTTGAGAAATTGATACCGCTGTGGAACAGGTATTGCTGTTTGTTTCCAGTGTCGAACCACTATCGTAAAGTAACCACTCTAGTGCACCCAAGCCCTGTACCGTCACGCTCTGCGTTGAGATCTGTTGTGCACTCCAGACTTGATCCGATTTGGTTAGTGCCGACATTTTTCGTCCGGTGGTATTCTTTTTATCTGGCCAGAATTGCACATTCCAGCTTTGCTCCAACGCACTCGCAGGCCCGCGCTCCTGTCCTTGTAGAGCCATCCATGCGCGCATGGTTTCATGCCATTGTTGTTTTACTGAAGATGGGTCTTTATCCCCTGATGCACAAAAATCATTAAAAGCACGTTCTAATGATGCGCTCTGTTCTAAAAAGGTATGAGCAGATTGATACTCGATTTCATACACACTTTGCGAAATATGGCTCGTTTTCTCTGCCTGATCATCGGCTGAACTCAATGTCGATTGGCAACCCGTCAGACTCAGCGCAGTAACAACGGCACACACTAATAGTTTTTTATTCACATTCGATTCCTTATAACGAGTCCAGGAAAGCTACCAGCGCTTCACGCTCGCTCTTGCTTAACGCTAATACGTTCTGTTTTGAAGCTTCTGCTTCGCCACCGTGCCAAAGTACTGCTTCCATAACGTTACGTGCACGACCATCGTGCAAATAGTAGGTATGACCATTAACTTCTTCGGTGTAACCAAGCCCCCAAAGAGGTGGGGTACGCCATTCACGACCATTCGCCAGATATTCAGGTCGGTGGTCTGCCAAACCTTCGCCCATATCGTGTAACAGTAGATCGGTATATGGGTGTATTTCTTGTTCTGAAAGCGCAGGTAAACCAGCTCGTTTAGCGGTTTTAACGTTAGTTTTATGGCAGCTTTCACAACCTGATGAAGCAAAAATTTTCTGACCTAGTTGCACTTGCGGATCTTCGACATTACGACGAATTGGTACGGCCAGGTGCTGACTGTAAAACTCCACGAAGTCGAGAATATTCTGGCTAACTTCTGGATCACCACCATTTGGCAGCTCATTACATATTGTCTGCTTTGAGGTACAGTTTTCATTTGGGAACAAATGACTTGTGAGGCCAACATCACCATTAAAGGCGGCTGCATTCTGCTGCATCAAAGTCGGTTGACCCGCTTTCCAGCCGAAACGACCGAGCGCGAAGTCGCCTTTTTCGATGTCCCAAACTTTGTTTACCTTCCCAGAAATACCATCTTTGTTAGTGTCGTTTTCGTCCGCCCAAGCGAGTAGAGTGTCGTCAGGAATGCTTTCCAGAAGCCCCAAACCTATCATTGGTGGCGCAACACGCGCAGAAAATTGGGTATCCGGGTGCATGTCTCCATAACCCAGATCAGTAATCTTTAGCGTTGGTTTTCGTAACGTTACGGTTGTGCCATCGTTGAATTGCACCGGAACATCGCTATAAGTAATCGAAATTTTACCTTCGGGAGTTTGGTTCTGTAGGGCAAAATCTTGTAACTGGCCACCATAGGTTGGCTCTGGAATACCACCATCAATGATGAACGCTTTTTTTTGCTCTGGCGTTTCAGCAGGAATGCTCAAACGTACTAACATAGAAACGGCGTGGATATCCCCTTCTTCAGGTGGATGACCTCGGCCATCTTTAATATGACAGTTTTGACAACCATTGGTATTGAATAGTGGTCCGAGTCCATCTCGCGCTTCTGTAGTCGCTGGCGCTTGTACCCAAGGGTTTCTAAAAAAGCTATTCCCGACACTAAAGTCCAGTCGTTTACTCATCGGTAAATTTGCCGCAGGAAGGGAATAAGCATTCGCACCGTCTTTTTTAACACTGGTTTTTCCGCCAGAACGCACTTCATAGGCAGTTACAGACGTAGAAAATACAGCAGTTAAAAGTAGCGCTAAATGGGAGTAATTTAGGGATGATGGCTTCATATCATTGCTCTTAAATGAATTGATAACAGCGAGCGCAAATAGCAAAGGGCTCAGTCCGTAAAATGAGCCCTTGATTGGTTATTATATTTTTTATTAGAACTCGTGGTCTGCTGTATCTGGGCTTAAGCTTTCAATACCAATGATGTTTGCAGCACGTTCAATTGCACCCGTTTGAGCCACCAGCGACATGATGGTTTCGTTCACTAGCGCATTACCTTGAACGTTATCAGCAGCAATCAGTTGGTCGAAGTGTTGGTTTTTCTTCTCGGCAGAAGTCACCAACTCACCTACTTGACTACGAGTGTCATCAAACTGCTTTTGAATCTCTTTCGCCGCTTGCTCATCTTGTTGGGCAACCAGGTCAGCAATACTTGGACCAGTTAGTAGCGTACCGTCTTGGCGCTTATAAAGCCCCATGTACACGTTGTAGATACCCTGCTCGTTGTAGTAGTGAGAGTTGTGCGTGTTATCAGAGAAACAATCGTGCTCATCTTCTGTTGAGTTCGCTTCTAACGCCACTTTCATGCGCTCACCGGCCAGTTCACCAAGAGACAGCGAGCCCATACCAAACATCATTTTGCGCAGGCCATTCTCTGCTGAATCTGCCAATAGTTCCTGACGGTAATTGTCTTTCACATCCGCAGACCACTGTTTCTCCATCCATTCAAGATCCTGAACCAATAGATCAGCTGCCGCTTTCAGGTATTCACCACGACGATCACAGTTGCCATTGGTACAAGCAGAACCGACAACAAAGTCCGTGTAAGCTCGTTGACCTGCGCCAGCATTTGTTCCGTTAAGGTCCTGTCCCCAAAGTAGGAATTCAATCGCGTGATAGCCAGAAGCAACATTCGCCTCAGAACCACCCACTTCGTTGAGATCGGCAATCAGTTCAGGTGTGATTTTTGATACGTCTAGTGTCGTTGCACCAATAGTCAGGCTTTTGTTGGCCACGATGTTTGCCGCAGCGCCTTCGTTACCAAGCTCATATTGGTAATCCGTAGCGACGTAGTCGATTAAGCCTTCATCCAACGGCCAAGCGTTAAGCTGACCTTCCCAATCATCGACGATCGCGTTACCAAAGCGGAATACTTCAGACTGTTGATATGGTACGCGAGAATCAAGCCATGCTTGTTTAACCTCTTCTAGCTTTTTCGCTGAAGGAGCTTTGAGGAATTCATCAATTTTCACGTCTAACGCTTTAGCCGTGTTTAATGAATCTGCGAATACAGCATGTGCGACGTCTGCATAATGTTCGACAACGCCTTGTTTGGTTACTTGATCAGCAACCGCAGTACCACTGGAAATAAGAAGTGAAGCAGCAATAGCTTGAACTAATACTGTTTTTACATTCATTAGAAGCATCCTTGTTGAGCAAATTGTTTTTTGTATTCGAAGTGCTAATTATTCTTATTTGCACTTTTAGTCACGAGATAATACAAATTTACAATTTTTTTGCAACTTAAGATGAAAAAAAAGCCTCATCAATGTGAGGCTTTTAACATGACTTGTTAACAGTTCTGTTTTTAAGGCTAAACCTTGAGATTGTGTTTGCCGTGAGAGACTTTTGCTTTGAGGTAATTCTCGTTACCATCTTTGACGTGAGCAGAAGTGTTTACAACTTCAACAATTTCGACCCCGTACTCGGCGAGCTCGCGGATTTTTTTAGGATTATTCGTCACAAGGCGGATCTTGCTCACACCTAAAGCTTGCAACATTTGAGCTGCTTCAGTGAAGTCACGCAGATCATCATCAAACCCTAAGTGGTTATTCGCCTCGTAGGTGTTCATACCCTGACTTTGTAGTCGGTAAGCATCAATCTTGTTGTACAGGCCGATACCTCGACCTTCCTGACGTAAGTACAGAATAATACCGCCCGATTCTCCCATACGTTGAATCGTTTCTTCTAATTGCTCACCACAGTCACAACGAGAGGAGTGAAAAACATCGCCGGTCAGACACTCAGAATGCATACGCACCAGTGGCGTTTCTTGAACTTGGTCTGCTTGTTTAAAGATAACTGCTACATGCTCTTTATCCGTCTTCAAACCACGGAAAGACAGGATTTCAGCATCAATATTACTCTTAGCCCCGACTTTAAAATCTACTCTGGCACGTACTTCAGCCATATCTACACTCACTCGATTTATTTCTTGATGCACTTTCGTTATTACATTCATGGGATGAACTCATGCTCTTCAACTATGGGGATTGATACCACATTTTTCAATGCATAGATCACTATATCTTAGATCTTTTCCTCTCAACGATACATGACGATGGATGACCTCCGTCACGTTGACGAAGTGTTATAATATAACATTTCCATCAAACTACAATCAAAAGTACCCTTAACATAAAATTAGATAAAAAAGTTAGAAATCCCTTTACAGACAAGGGCTACACAAAAAATATCTAACTTTTCACTCTAAAATCTAACTTTTTGAATTTATCTTACATATAAATGGAAAAAATTAGATCGGTTAAATTTGTAACTATGCTTAAAATTTTATCTAAGTTTTTCCATTTGGAAAGTTGTTCTGTGAGTCTAACTTGGTTCACTTTTGAACCGATGTCTGAGGTCAAACTATGTGTGAGATCAAACTAGGACACCAGCGAACAGAGCGATCTAGGTTTTCGCTATAGAATTTGAGTTGGTCGCTCAACTACAGGCACATCTTGCTCCGCAAGAGCACGGAATAAATTGTGGACAGAAATCATTTAGAGTCGATGCTCTAAAAAACTCTCTATTCATTACTTAA
>ERZ1673961.195-NODE-195-length-30170-cov-295.180408_pt1 | contig 30170 bp, 30 predicted proteins | sample MGYA00580189_ERZ1673961 | MGnify/ENA primary metagenome ERZ1673961 (study PRJEB41334, sample SAMN05608105) | rock metagenome | biome: terrestrial subsurface; feature: shale formation; material: shale | place: USA: Pennsylvania ... | reverse complement strand
AGCTATATGGAAAGAGAGTTATTTATTCTACAAAGGGCAAAGAGTTTACTAGAGGATGATTAGTGTTTATTAAAATCGAGATTATAATAAGGATATTTATTATTTTAAACTAATATTAACTATTATTTTGTAATAATGATAAAAATTATCAAAGGTAGTTTAATGAGTATAAATATATATAACAGTATTTATGAAAAATTAATCGATTCTAATAACAATTTAAGTGTAGATGGTTTGTTAGCAGAATATAAAATAACTCCTGGGCAATTAAAAACTATTCTAGTAAAAATCAAAGAAAATGAATACTTAGCTAAAGAAAAATCTATTATTGAGATTTTTTTAGATGAATTAAAAGATTATAATCAAGAAGAAATAGAAATACTTGTAAAGAAAAAAGAACAAACTATTAAAAACGAAGATACTCACAATAAGATTGAATATATAAAAAAAGTACTAACAAACCTTAATTTATTTTTTATTAGCTATATAAATAGATTAGAAACAATACTCACAAATAATAGACCTATTAAAAAAAGAGGTTATATTATTGTAAGTGGTATTTTTGTCATTATATTTTTAACTTCTTTGTCTATTTTGACAATCTCTACTACCTCTACTACTAGTGATGAAATAACAAATGAAGTAAAAGTTAAAATAAATGATAGTAATAGTATTAATAAAGTAGAAAAAAAACAATTACAAAAGAAAGAAACATTAGTAAACAGCGAGATAGATACAAAATTAGATACTATAAAAATAATAAAAAATATTGACGATGATACAATAACTGCAATAATAGACTTAAATCAACAAGAGCAAATAAATCCAATAGCTTCTTCAATAAAAATGAAAAAAGAGATAACAAAAGAGATAAAGAAAGAAGAAGAGGGTGACTCAATAAAATCTAAAAAGACAACTATTTTTAAAATTAGAGATAATTTAGCACAAATAAAAAAACATTTAATGTATGAAAATAATATGATTAAATATAAGAATAAATATTATAAAGAAAATGATATTTTAGAAGGTTACAAAGTCTTTAAAATAACACCTGTGTATGTCAAGTTTGAGGATATGAATAAAAAAATTAGAAAAAGAGTACTTTTAAATTAAATAAAGGAGCACAATGCATAAGAAAATAGTTATTTCTGTGACAATAGTATTTACCATGCTATTTACAGGTTGTAATGCTACAAAGCAAGAAAGTATAGAGACACCTAAAAAGAAAGAAGAAAAACAAGTAAATTTAGATGAACTATACAAAATTGATAAAGAAAAAGGTTATACATTTTTTAAAATGCAAACAAACCCAATTGAAGTTTTTGTTTATGATGGAAATTATAATCAAACAGATATACTAAATGATACAAAAATAAAAAGTTCTTTTTATTTAAAGGGAAGATTACTTAGAATAGAAAAAGTATATAAAACAAAATTTGATGATCATTATGGAAAAATATCAAAAAAAGGTTTATTTGTATCAATGGATGATTTGTCTATGTATGATAGTAAATAGCAAAGAAGCTATTTACTATTAGATTTAGGGTAGTTTAATAAAGCATATGTTATAGTTTGGAAATTATAGTTTCCAAAATTAAAATATATATAAAAGGCTTTTAATGAAATATCCTTTAGATTGTGAAAGTAATTTTGAAAAAACATACTTATTTTGGTTGTCACGTTTTTTAAGAAATAAGATAACAACATTATCAAATAGACAAGTTAAAGATAAAGACAAATTAGCTCAAATACTGCAAGAGTTAATTAAAGGTTTTAATAGCATAGATAAATTAAAAGAAACAATAAAAGAAGTGAGAAATAATGGAATAAATAGTATTCATGTATATTTTATTCCTCTTGAAAAATTATATAAATTTTTAATAAATTTTGGTGCGAACTCATTAAAAGAGATTGATGAAGAGTTATTAAGTGATTTTTTGGCAACAGAAACTAGTAATCTTTCTGATGCAACTAAAAAAAACTACAGAATAGCACTAATTTCTTTTTTTGGATATATTGATAAACAAAATGAAGAAGAAAATGGTTTTGTATATAGGTTTGGGATAGAATTAAAAAACTGGGGTGGTTTAGCAGGAAAATCAGGTACAAAACTACCCTCTTTTATGAAAAAAGAAGAAATTGCTAGGTTTTTAGATGGTATTGATAAATATCCTTTTAGTTCTAAAATTGCTGCAAGAAATAGACTTATTATAAAAATAATACTCTATACAGGAATAAGAGTTAGTGAAGCAATAAATATTGATTTAAAAGATTTCAACAAAGATGAAGATGCATTTATTATTCAAGTAAGAGGAAAAGGTAATAAACCAAGAGTTGTTATGATAAAAGAAAAAATAATTAGAACAGATCTTAATGAATGGTTTGAATATAGAGTTTGCAATGAGAATCTTCTATTTTGTAACCAAAAAGGAAAGCCTCTTAGTCAAGCATATATAAGTAGTATTGTTGAAAAAATTTTATTAAGTGTAGGTATTAGAAAAGAAAAAAATGGTGCACATATGCTAAGACATACTTTTGCAACAATGCTTTATCAAAAAAGCAAAGATTTAATTTTAGTTCAAGAATCATTAGGTCATGCAGATATAAATACTTCTAGAATTTATACTCATTTTGATAAAGACAAACTAAAAAGAACAACAGATATATTTTAAAAAAGCAGGGTCAGGGTCTCTACCCTACTTTCTTTTTTTCCCTTTTGAGAATTCAATTATATAATCTGCTATCTCATCTAAATGAATAATATCTTTTACAGCATTTGCTTCAATAGCTTTTGCAGGCATTCCAAACACTACACAACTCTCTTTATTTTGAGCGACTGTATAAGCTCCATTATCATATAGCTCTTTAATTGCTATTTTACCATCATCGCCCATACCTGTCATCATAATAGCCATAGCTGAACCACCGGCTGAATTATTTACTGATCTAAATAAAACATCAACACTTGGTTTATGATGACTTACTTTTTTTGTATCTAAAAGTCTTGTTATATATTTGCCATCTCTTCTTTTTTCAATAGTTAAATGCATATTTCCAGGAGCTAAATATGCATGACTATTTTCAAGAATCATTCCATCTTTTGCTTCGTGAACTACTACTTCTGAATTTGCATTTAATCTTTGTGCAAAAGAAGAAGAGAATCCATAAGGAATATGTTGAGTAATAACAATAGGAGGAAGGTTTTTTGGTAAACGTTTAAATACTTTTAATAAAGACTCTACACCTCCTGTAGAAGAGCCAATTGCAACTATTCTACTACCTGGAAATGTAGCAGGAAATGATTTGATAACTTCATCCGGATGAATTTTATATTCAATTTCACTTGATGATACTTTTTTGGGTTTTTTTAAAGCTTTAGGCTTTTTTAATGTATATCTTTTAAGTAAGAAAGTTAGATTCATTAGTGTATCTTTTATTCTTTCTTGAAATTTCATCATTGATTCACCAGCTTCTGGTTTAGGGATAAATCCAACCGCACCATCATCAAAGATATCATTACCTCTTACACCTTCACCTGAAACTACAACTGCAGGCATAGGATGAAGTCTCATAAGATTTCTTAAGAATGTTACTCCATCCATCTTTGGCATATTTATATCAATTGTTACTAAATCAGGTTCATATTGTTTGATTTTTTCTCTTGCATCATATGCATCCATTGCATCTGCAATTACTTCAAACTCATCAATTGAATTTACCATATCTTTTAAGATTCTTCTCATAGAGGGTGAATCATCAATAACTAATACTGTATACATTTAATCTCATTTAAAATAGTTCGATTTCCATTTGTGTTTCATCTTTCTTTTTAATATCTTCATTAAATAGATCAACACCACCAACATATTCTTTGATAACTGGTTCTTTCGCAATTTCTGTTTGTAGAGCTTTTTCTTCATTAACAATTTTTGCATCTGTTGCTGTTTTTTGTGTTACTTTAATAAAAGTGCTAAAATCGTTTGTCAAAAGAATCAATCTACCGTGTTCTCCCCTTGTATGTTCACTAATAAGTTTAAAACCCTCTGCTCTACAAAAATCTTTTGCAAACTCAACATTTCTAAATCCAATACTATTATTAGGAATTGCATTTGAAAGTTGCATTATATCTGCACCTCCAGAAATCTTAGCAGTAATATTCTCTTTTTTACAACCAAGTTTATACATTTCATTTAGCATTGCTTCCACAGAATAAAGACCATATTTCATGTCATCATTTGAGTTTTTCGTAGAAGGTAATAAAAAATGGTTCATTCCTTTTATTTTTTGTACTTTGTCATAAAACATTATTGCAACACATGAACCAAGAAGTGTCTTAAAAGCAATCTCATCACTATCTTTGCCTACAGCAAACTCACCACCAATTATAGTATGAGTATTAAAACCTTTAATCTTTTGATTAAATCTACTATTTGAGGCTCTTTCAATTCCCCCATCTTTGTGTCCAATTAAAATCAATGTACATCCTTAGTTTTAACAAAAATATTTTGTCCTATTCTTTGAACATAATTAATCAAATCATGTGGATTCTCTGAATGACCTAAGTATAAAGTTCCACCGATTTTTAAATGTGAAAATAGTTTTTTAAGTATCATTTGTTGATCTTGTACTGAAAAATATATAAGTACATTTCTACAAAAAACAACATCAAACTCTTCTTTCTTATAAGGATAAGATGGATCATTTAAATTCATTACTTTAAATGTAATCATTTTTTTTATTTCATCTTTTACTTTTATTAGTATTTCCTCATTGGCAAGATTTTTTTCTACTCTTCTTTTAAAATATTTAGGAGGCTTTATCCAATCTGGGAATTCTTTTGAAGATTTAGAAAATCTATAAACTCCATTTGCTGCAAATTGTAGTACATTTGTATCAATATCAGTAGCAATAATTGATGCATTTATACTTTTACCTAGTTTTTCTCTTGCTTCCATAACAGTCATTGCCATAGAATAAGGCTCTTCTCCTGTTGAAGAAGCAGAACAATACATTTTAATTTGATTACCACTTTGTGCAAATGTTGGTAAAACTCTATCCCTTAAATCTTCAAAATGAAAACATTCTCTAAAGAAATGTGTTTTATTTGTTGTAAAAGAATTAATAAATTCTGTTGTATTATTTCCATTTTCGATTGAATCTAACAAAGCTTCTAAATCACCACCTGTAAATTTAGTATCTCTTTTTAGCTTATGTAATCTATTTGCAATCATAATATCTTTATTCTCTGCAAGTGTAATTCCTGTCAAAGAATAAAGAATTTTTTTTACTCTATCGTGTAAATGTTTAGTATCATTCATATTTTTCTAAGATGCTTTTCTCTTAGTCGCATTTACGCTTTTTTCAATCTTAATTTGTGCATTAATAATACCTAAAACATCTAAGATTAAACCAATACTTCCATCCCCTCTTACTGTTGCAGCACCTATTCCATCAACACTTCTAAAGTTTTTATCTAAAGGTTTAACAACAACTTGATGTTGATTTAAAAATTCATCAATAGATATGGCAACTTTTGTATTGCCTGATTTTACTACAATCAACATACCATCTTCTAACTTATCAAAAGTAGGTTCTATTCCAAATAAGTTATGTAATCTAACAACTGGAATAAACTCTTCTCTTAGCATTAGTAAATCTTGTGTACCATCACCTATTTTTTTAATCATATCAGAAGATGGTTGTAATGATTCAACAATAGAGCTTAATGGTAAAATATATTTTTGATTACCAACTGCAATATCTAAACCATCTAAAATTGCAAGAGTAAGTGGTAACATAATTATAATTGTAGTTCCATAACCTTTTTCAGTATCTAATTTTATTGCACCACCAAGTTTTTGAATATTAGTTTTAACAACATCCATTCCAACACCACGCCCAGAGATATCAGTAACTTCTTTTGCAGTACTAACCCCTGCTCCAAAAACTAACATGGCTTTATCGCTATCAGTCATAGAATCAAATTGATTATTATCAATTTGCCCATTTTCTAAGGCTTTAAGTGCAACTCTTTCAGCATCAATTCCTCTACCATCATCTTTAATAGTAATAATCATCTGTCCATTTGCTTGCTCAGCAGAAATAGATATAGTACCAGTTTCACTTTTACCATTTTGTGTTCTCTCATCTGGAGTTTCCAGTCCATGATCAAGTGAGTTTCTAATAATATGCATTAATGGGTCTGTTAATCCCTCAATCATTGCTTTATCAATCTCTACACCATCTCCATAATGTTTAAAGGCAACTTTTTTACCAAGTTTTCTTGAAATATCTCTAACAACTTTTGGAAATTTTGAATATATAGATTCCATTGGTACCATTCTAATACTCATAATAGAATCTTGCATATCTCTAATATGTCTTTCTAAAAGCTCTAATCTTTCTAAAACTGCATTTCTAGTTTTTGCTTCTTCAATTGAAGTTGAAAATTGTGTTAACATTGCATTTGTAATAACTAAATCCCCAACATTGTTCATTAGTAAATCAATTTTATCAAGATTAACTCTAATATTATTATTTGAAGAAGTTTTTTTCTCTTTTTCAGGTCTTGCTTTTCTTTCAGGCTGATTAGAAGATACTTCTTTATTAGGTAAAGGTTTTTTAACCTCTTCTTTTACTGGTTTATCTTCTTGTTTAGACTCTTGTGTTTTAGAAACTTCAGTTTCTACTTCATTTTTTTCTATTTTTGAATCAGGAGTAATTGCTGGCATTTCATCAAAAAATCCAAAGTTTTCTTCATCTTCATCATAAATACTTTGTGAAGAGTTATCATCCATGCTTAATTGTGCACTTTCATTTAAATCATCATCAAAAAAACCATAAGGTGTATCTGTAGAATCATCTAAATCATCATCTGCAAATATTCCATAAGTTTTATGATCTCTTTGATCATTTAAATTATCATCAAAAAAACCTATATTTCTAGTCAATGATTCATCATCAACTTTATCACTTGTAGTAGAATTTTGTTCAACAGCTTTATTATCTTCTGTCTGTTCTATAGTTGAGTTTTCTTGAGTTGATTCAGATTTTGGGTTAACTTTATCACCATTTATATATGCTCGAATATCATCAAGTAAAGAAGAAGTCATATTTACAAAAGTATCTCTATCAAGATCTTCAGCTACTTCAAGATCTAGAATTTCTCTCATTACATCTAAACTATCTATTAAAGTTACTGCCATTTCTGGTTGAAATTCAATTTGATGGTTTCTTAATTTATCCATCATATTCTCTACGTCATGAGTAAACTCAGCAAAAAGAGTCAATTCAACTGATGCACCACTACCTTTTAATGTATGTACATCTCTAAACAGTTGACCCATTTGATCATCTGTTAAACTTCCATTTGTTTCAGCTTCTAATAGTACATTATCAGCAGATTCAAAAAGCTCTTCTGCTTCTTCTACAAACATTTCTCTATACTTAGATATATCAAAACCAGACATAACTTATCCTTTATCTACTTTAATTACTTAATAAATTATCTACTTAAAACTATATTAACCGCTTTTAACAATTGATCTGGAACAAAGGGTTTAACAATCCATCCCGTAGCACCTGCTGCTTTACCCTTTGCCTTCATTTCGTCACTTCTTTCTGTTGTCAATACTAAAATTGGTTTATTAGCATACTGAGACAACTTTCTTAATTCAGCTATTAATGTAAGTCCATCCATATTTGGCATATTTACATCAGTAATAATTAAATCGTACATTGAAGCTTTAGCTTTTTCTAGCCCATCAACGCCATCAATTGCCTCCGTTACATCATTGTAACCACCTTCGTTAAGTGCATAATTCAACATATCTCTTAGCATTGTTGAGTCATCAACTATTAAAAGCTTAGCCATAAAAAACCCCTTGTTTTCTTATAAATAAATATTATTTTTTATATCTTAACTAAAGAAATATTAATTTAGTATTAAAATTTTTACAATAGTGTTGAAGCTAATTCTATTCTATCTTTCTTCACATTTAATACTTTAATTTTTACTTCTTCTCCTACGCTTAATACATCTGAAACATTTTTAACTCTCTCTTTTGAGATCTTTGATATATGTAGTAGACCTTCTCCACCTTTTGGTAGTGAGATAAATGCACCAAAGTCTGTTATTCTTTCAACTTTACCTTCTAATACTTCTTCTGGTGTATAAAGCTTACCAAAATCAATATTTTTGCCACTTTCTTTTCTAGAAGTTGCATTATTTGAAATTGTTTTTATATGCTCACAAGCATCAAGTACATTCTGTTTGTGTTCTCCACTTACTTTTACATTTCCACTATCTCTATCTAAGTCAATTGAAACAGAGAATTTTTCAATTATTTCTTTTATAGTTGAACCAGCTTTACCAATTACAACCATTATTTTACCTGGATCAATTGCAAATTGTTCAACTAATGGTAAAGCATCACTTGGAACTATTTCTTTTGCAGCCTCTTCCATAAGATTTAAAATATGTAATCTTCCCTCTTTTGCTTGAAGTAATGCTTCTTTTAATACACTAAGTTCTATTCCACCTAATTTAATATCCATTTGAAGTGCTGTAATACCTTCACTTGTACCTGCAACTTTAAAATCCATATCTCCATCATGATCTTCAAGACCCATAATATCAGTTAAAACTGAATAGTTATTATCTTCTACTACCATTCCCATTGCAACACCAGCAACTAAACCAGAGATTGGGATACCTGCTGCTTTAAGGGCCAAAGATCCGCCACAAACAGTAGCCATAGAAGAAGAACCATTTGATTCAAGTATTTCAGATACTAATCTAATTGTTTCATTAAAATCTTTATCAATTGTAGCTTCTAAGGCTTTTTTACCAAGATTTCCATGACCTAACTCTCTTCTACCTACTCCAAACATAGGTTTTGCTTCGCCAACTGAAAAACCTGGAAAATTATAATGTACCATAAAATTTTCCATAGATGTAGATTTATCTGTTAAAACTTCATACATTTGTCCATCTTTTGGCCCTGCAATTGTTCCTACTACTAAAGCTTGAGTTTCACCTCTTGTAAATAAGCAAGAAGAGTGAGTTGAAGGAAGTATATTAGTCTCTATAGAAATAGGTCTTACGTCTTTAAGCCCTCTTCCATCAGCTCTTACTTTATCTTCAACGATCATTTTTCTTACAATCTCTTTTTTTACAATTGAAACTGCTTCATAAACTTGAGCAAGATTTATATCTTCATTTTCTTTATACTCTTTTTCCAAGATATATTTTGCAAGCTCTTTTAATTCTACTGCTCTTTCACTTTTTGCAAGTTTTTTAATAGCATCTTTTACATTTGCATTATAGTTAGTTCTTACATTATTGATAATTGCCTCATCAATAGTAAACTCAACAAGTTCAACACTTTTTTGTTCTTTACAAACAGTTTCAAATCCATTTTCATAAGTTGTATTAACTTCTTTTAATACATTTTGTGCAACTTCTATTGCTTCTACAAGATCATCTTCATTTACTTCATTAGTTTTATGAATTTTTGTGAAAGCTTCAATATCAACTTCAACCATCTCTTCACTTGAAATTGATTTCATTTCAATCATTAGTAATTCATCTTTAGAACCAGCTACATATAAATCTAGTGTAGATTCTTGCATTTGATCAGCAGTAGGATTAACAATATATTCATTATTGATTTTTCCAATTCTTACACCTGCAATAGATTTTTTAATAGGTAAGTTTGAAGTATATAAAGCTGCACTAGCTGCATTTAAAGCCAATGCTTGTAAATCAACATCTCTATCTGCACTTAGAACCATAACAGTAATTGTTGTAGGATATACATATCCTTTTGGGAAAAGTGGTCTTAAACTTCTATCAATTACTCGTGAAGTTAAAGTTTCAAATTCACTTGGTTTTGCTTCTCTTTTTATAAATCCGCCTGGAAGCTTAGCAGCAGCATATGTTTTTTCTACATACTGAACAGTTAATGGTGTAAAATCCTCTTCTACTGGATTATCAAATTCACTTACTACTGTTGCTAATACAACTGCATTTCCTAATCTTGCTAATACTGATCCATTAGCTTGTTTTGCTACTTTATTAAATTCAAATATTTCATCTTTTCCATTTAATTCAAACTCACACACTGTTGACATACTTTTCCTTTTATTTAATATTTTTTATATCTTCAAAATTAATATTCTCTAGTTTATCATAATAAAAATCTATAAAAACAAAATGATCTAATTTTTTAACATAATATAAATCATCAGCAATTGACTCTATTGTTGGAACACTAGCACTTGGTAAGATTGGTGTTGCAACAGATACAGACTTTGCACCTAAATTAATTGCTGTTTTAATACAAGCCATCATCGTAAGTCCTGTATTTAAACCCTCATCTACTAATAATACATTTTTATTTGTTAAATTCTCTATTCTTTTATCTTTTCTATATAATTTAACTGTTTTCATTAGTTCTTTATCATAGATTTGTTTAGATTTTGCGAATATAAAATCTAAACTGATTTCAAAAGCTTTTGCAAGTTCTTCATGAATTACAACCTCTTCTGATTCAGTTACAATAGCTATTTCACAATCTTCATTATTTGGAGCCATTATTTTACTTGATAAAATCAAATCAAAGTTTGATTCAAGTTTATTTGCTATTATTTTTGCAATTGGAACTCCACCATATGAAGTTGCAAAAACTGTCCAATCTTCTAGTTTCATACTTTCAATTGGTAATACATCAAGTAATCTAAAAGCAGCTACATCTCTATTTTTGAAATATATTTGCTCATTTTGCATTTATATTAATTCTCTCTTTTTCTTAAATTGTACTCTTGTTCTAATCCACCAATTGGCTTTAGTAAAAATTGTACATAAAGAACATCTTGTTCTTTTCTATCATATAATTTGCTAGAACTTGCTTCCATCTCTTTTTCAAATTTAAAATCTAATCTCCAACAAATATCATTTATAGAGAATAGAACACCTTGTTTTGTTCTCATATTCTCTTCTAAATTATAATTTGTATAATAACCAACACTATAATCTCTTGATATTTTATAGTTTGCATCAACTCTATATGATTCTAAATCTTCTTTTCCTGAATTTGGAGTATCTTTTGACATATAGTACCCAAGTCTTAGACTAAAATCATTATAATTAAGTGAAAAAGAAGTAGAGTTTTCAATAAAAGCGTTATCTTGGTGATTATAAATGATTTTATTAGAAACTCTTCCTAGAAAATAGTTATAAATTAATTCATTTTCCATATTATCAAGTTTTGGATCATCAAACTCATCAAAGATGATTGACTGTTTTAATTTATGATTAATAATTTGTTTTAAGTCTTCATTATCATAAATTGATTGGTTTAAACTAAGTTGAACACTTCTTTTTGTTTTTGATATTGGAAAAAAGTTCAATTCAGAAGTAGTATTATTTATACTATATAAATCTCCATCATCTTCAATTGTTTTAGCATCTACATAAGCAGCACCTAAATTTACAGTGTGCAAAAAGTTTTCGTAAGGCTTAAGTAAGTCTGTACTAACTCCAACACTAGTAATATTTTCAATAAAAGTTCCATCTTCTAAATTAGTAGTAGTATCATCATATTTTAAATGATTAATTACCGTTTCATTTTTAAGTGTTAGTTGCAAATAATCATCAAAAAAAGACATAGAGTAAGAAATAGGTACACTTATATCATACCTGTTAGCTGTAATTCCCTCTTCTCTATAGTAGTTTGTAAATCTAACATCTGTTGAATACAATAAATTATCTAAAATAATTGGCTGAGAATATTTGTGAAAATGTGCTTGAGGCAACTCTTGCATTGTTTTTGCATTTGATTCTTCAGTAGTATCAATATAATGTCTAAAATATATCCCTGTATAATACTTTGAAGTATTATAAAAATAGTTTATTTTAGATTCAATCTTTTTTTCATTGTCTTCATCATCACTAACTCTATCTTCTAAATTTCTATATTCAATATCATTTAACCATGAAATATCTACAAATAGCCCATCTTGCGAATCTTCACCTGAAAAAAGTTTTGTTCTTACATAGTCAATATTCCACCCATAGTGATTTTGATTTTCTAATTCATTTTCTTCAAAATAATCACTATCTTCTTTGAAAAAACCTGCACCAACTTCTAAAGTTGAATATTGTGAATCTGCATATCTAAAGTAAGTATTTAAGCCCTTACCTCTTTTTGAACGATATTGAGGAACAAGTTCAATATCATAATCTGGTGCAGGTGCAATAAATATAGGTTGTTTATACATAAAACCTTCATCACTACCATATCCTATTGTAGGAATCAAAAGACCTGTTCTTCTGGTTCTATCAGTTGAAAAACCAAAGTAAGGTGTATATAAAACTGGAATATCTTTAATATAAAGTCTTGTATTAAAAGTACTAAGCCATTTGGTTTCTGAATTATATTCAGCACTAGATACTCTAATACTCCAATCAGGGTCTTCACAATCACAACTTGAAAGTATAGATTTTTCCAAAGAAACCATTTCATCTTTTTTATTAGATTTTGTTGAGTTTATCCAAAGATTTGTTTCACCCTCAAAAATCAAAGTAGGTTTTTGAAATAATGCATTTGTTTTATTATCTAAAAAGGCGTAATCACTTTGAGTTTGAATTTTATTGTCTTTGATAATTAAAACATCATCAAAAAACTCAAATGTTTCATTTTTTTTATTATAAATAACCTTTTGCGCACTAGCATAATAGTTTGATGAAAAAATTACAACATCACCATATGCAGTAATTAAATCATTTTCACTATCAACTTTGTTAGCAACCATTTGAAACTTATCATCATTTACTTCTTTTGCACTACTTGAAGTACATAGTGCAAGTAAGCATATAAAAACTAATTTTTTAAACATCAACTACTAGCGTCCTACCAATTTTATCATGAAATGTTTGTCTACCTTCACTAAAAAAACCTAATAAAAATCCTATATAAAAAAACATTTCACTTAATATCCGCCCTGCTGATCTAAACATAGAATTAAGCAAAGATACTCTTCCTAAATGATTATAATCAATTACTTTAATTTTAACTATAATCTTTCCAATGGTTGCACCATAATACCAAACAAAAAGAGAATGGTAAATAAACTTCACAAATAAAACTGGCCAAAGAAATTGATTCATAATTGCTAAAACAACAGCAGGATCATCAGTAGTTGTTACAATAGTATCCCAAAATACAATAACAATAAGAAACGTAATTAATAAATCATCAATTACAAAAGCTAGTGCTCTAGATCTTAAAGAAGCTAATTCTAAATTTGAATTATTTAATTCACTCATTTATACCTACTTCAATGCTTGATATGCAATATCAGTTCTACATTTTTTACCGGCAAAATGAACTTGTCCACATAATAAATAAGCCCTATCTCTTGCTTGTTTAATTGTTTTTCCAAAGCCTACACAAACTAAAACTCTTCCACCAGTTGCCATTAGCTTACCATCTTGTTTTGATACACCAGCAAATGAAATATGAGTATTATTAAGTATATCTTCATCTACTATATTATCAATGATAATTTCTGCTGGAGCACTACTTGAATATGGGTAGTTTCCACTTGCCATAACAACACCAACACTAAATTCATCTTTAATTTTTATATCTAATGAATCTAAATCTTTAGTTGCACCTTTATAAAAAAGTTCAGAAACTGGTGTTTCAAGTAAAGGCATTAATATTTCGCACTCAGGATCACCAAATCTTACATTGTACTCTAAAATAATTGGTTCACCTTTTACTACCATCACACCAATAAAAAGAACACCTTCAAAAGGTGCTCCTTCATTTTTCATACCATCAAGTGTAGGCTTTACTACTCTTTCTTCTACTTTTTTATAGATATCTTCATTAACAAGTGGTGTTGGAGCATAAGCACCCATTCCACCTGTATTAGGACCAGTATCACCATCACCTATTCTTTTATGGTCTTGAGCTGCTGGTAATATTTTATAATTTTCACCATCACAAATTGCAAAAATAGATAGTTCATATCCATCTAAAAACTCTTCAATAACAACATTTGTACCTGCATCACCAAAAGAGTCTCCACTTAACATGTCAGAGGCTGCTTTTTTTGCTTCATCTTTTGATTGAGCAATAATTACACCTTTACCTGCACATAAACCATCTGCTTTTACAACTATTGGTTCATTCATAGTATCAATAAAACTATGAGCTTCATTTTCATTATTTGTTTCTAAAAAAGCAGCTGTTGGAATATTATATTTTTTTAGTATATTTTTCATATAAACTTTTGAACCTTCAAGTTTTGCAGCAGCTTTACTTGGTCCAAAAATAGTTAAATTTTCTTTTTTAAATATATCAACTACACCATCAACTAATGGAGCCTCAGGACCTACAATTGTTAAATCAATATTATTTTCTTTCGCCCAAAAAGCCAACTCATTATAATCTTTTATATTAATATTCTTACCTAAATCTTCAGTAGCACCATTTCCTGGCATAAAAAATAAATTATGTTTTTTTTCTTTGTAGATACTAAGACCTATGGAATACTCTCTTCCACCACTCCCAAGAATTAATATATTCACTAGATTTCCTTAAAATTTGTAGTTTAAATATCCAAGTAGCCGTTAACCATCAAATGGCCCACAAAAGCCAACGATAGGAGTAAGAACACTATTTTAGGAATGCAAACAAAAGAAGCATTACACACCATAGTATTACAATACTCACACAAATAAAGTATCGGACCCTCAACAATGGAAATCCCGTACTACTTAGATGAATTTATTTTAGCTAAATGTGGTTGAAGTAAAGATTAAAACTAAAGTTTCTGCGCAAGTTTTACACACTCTTCAACACTCGTAGATGAGCTTACAAGAAAATCAACTTCTTTTGGTAAAAACTTAGATGTAGTATTTCCAATTACAATGGCAGTAAAACTATGGTGCCAATCAAATTTTTTAAAAAAACACTCTACACTTGATGGTGAAGTAAAAATAAAAATAGAGTTTAATTCAAAATCTTTTTTTTCTAATTCATCATTACAAGTAGTTTCATATATAATTTCATCATCAATATTTATTTTATTTTCTTTTAAAATTGATATAAGATTAGATACAGTTTTTGAAGCTCTTAAATATAAAGTTTTTTTATTTTCTAAATGAGTAATTAACTCTTTTGCGTAATCATTTCCATGACCACTTTTTCCTATATATTCAACTTTTCCATTCAAACTTTCAATAATCTTTGCTGTTTTTGGTGCAATTGCATAAGAAGGAATTTTTTTCCAATCATTTGAAAAAGAGTCTACTGAGTAAACAGCATTTTTTGAAGTAAAAATAATTGCATCATATTTGCTAAAATCGATATCTTTTTTTATATATTTTATTTTGAAAACCTCTAAATTTTCAATATTATTAAAAGAAAGATTATTTAGCAAATATATTTTTTTCATTGTTTATTAACCTTGAAAATAAGTATCATTTGAATTATCTTCTTCTCTTTCACCTTTTTTTCTTACAATTATATGTATTGGAGTACCTTCAAAATTAATCTTATCTCTTAAATAATTAATAAGATACCTTTTATATGAGAAGTGTAATAAATTAGGTTTATTCATAATAAGTGCAATTCTAGGTGGATTTGATTCAAATTGTGTTGCATAATATATTCTTAAATAGTTTCCATTAGGACTAGGAAGTGCATGTCTTACTAGTGCCTCTTCTACTATTTTATTTAACACAGAAGTAGGTATTCTTTGCGAATAGTTGTTATATATTTCAATTATTTTATCTTTTAGTCTTTCAATACTTCTTCCAGTTTTTGCAGATACTGCAATAATTGGAGCATACAATAAAAACTTAAATTTTCTTCTTATTTTAGTTTCTAATTCTTTAAAAGTCTCTATATTCTCATCCCACTTATTTAAAACAATTATAGTTCCAAGGCCATATTGATCAACTAATCCGGCAATTTTTTCATCTAAATCATATAACTCTTCAGAAGCATCAAGTACAACTAATGCTAAATTTGCTTTTTGTAACATATCTTTTGTTCTCATTAATGCAAATTTTTCAATTCCTTCTATTTTACCTCTTCTTCTAAGACCAGCAGTATCAACAAATGTAATTTTTTTATCTTTATATTCAAAAGATTCATCAACTGGATCAACAGTAGTCCCAGATATAGGAGAAACAACAGAACGCTCTTCTCCAATTAAAGCATTTAAAATAGAACTCTTACCAACATTTGTTCTTCCAATAATAGCTACATTTATATCATTACTTTCAACTTTTTTATTTATATCATCTTCTGGATTTATAAAATCTTCAATTCCAGTATCTAACTCTTTAAAGTCTATAATATCACTATTGTTAGATTCTTCTTCTATTTCTGGTAACTCTTCAGCTATCCAATCAAAAAGTCTTTTTGTTCCTCTATTATGAGATACAGAAATTCCAAAAAGATTATTATCATCAATTCCAAACTCATAAAAAGACCAAAGTCTCTCTTTTTCATTATCATTATCTATTTTATTAACAACTAGTGCCAATTTTTTACCAAGGTTTTGAAGCTCATAAAATAGTTCTTTATCTTTATCATCAGGTATTTTTTTGCCATCTACCATAAAAAGTATTATATCAGCTTCTTTTGCACACTCAACTGCTTTTCTTTTTACATTACTAAATATTGCATCATCTGTTTCGTCAATACCTCCAGTATCAAGCATTAAAGCTTCTTTTCCTAGTATTTCAACTTCATGTTTTCTAATATCTCTTGTAGTACCTGCTAAATCTGATACAATAGCAATTCTTTTTTTTGCAATTCTATTAAAAAGTGAACTTTTACCAACGTTTGGTTGTCCAATTAAAGCAATTTTTTTTAGTTGTTTTTCCATTTAAACTATATCCTAATATTTAAAATTAAAAAAGGTATTAGCAAAAGCTAATACCTTAATAGCGAAGATTTACTTAGTCTATTAATATAGACCAAATTTACCCTCAACTTTTGTTCTATAAAGTACTCTTAAATTGTCATCTTTGTCATAAAATACTTTAAATAAATCTTCACCAGCTTTTAAATCTTCCAATGCTTCTTCAATATCAATTGGTTTATATGAAGCCAATTTTACTGGAATTATTTCATTTTCAAATTTTTCAAGCTCTACAGCAATTTGATCTTCAACAGCAGCAGCCTCAACTTCTGTTAATTTAGTTGCTTTATGAGTAGTAATTTTATCATGATGTCTTCTTAATACTTTACTAACTCTATCTACTGCAATATCAATTGCAGAGTATAAGTCTTTATCTTTTTGTTTTACAACAATTGTATCAAGATGAGCAACATTTATTGTAAACTCAAATGTAAATGCTTTTTTCCCGTTCTTTTCATCTTGTGCAATTATTGAGTTAACTGATATTATATCTAAATTATATTTTTTAAAAATCTCTACTGAACTATTAATATAATCTTTGATTGGTTCTGTTAATTCTATGTGTCTTCCTACAATACTTGTATTCATAACATACTCCTTTATATATATTTTATTAATTTTAACATAAACAAAATAAAAGTCTGTTGTTATTTTTGTTATTTATTCAAGTAAGTAGTATTAAATAAGAATTTCTCTATTGCCTTTTGCATTTGCTTCTGATAATACACCAGATTTTTCCAATTGTTCAACTATTGTTGCAGCTCGATTGTAACCAATTCTTAGCTTTCTTTGTATATATGAAATAGAAGTTTTTTTATCTGTTAAAACCACTTGCTTTGCATCTTCATATAATTCATCAAGTTCACCAAGTTCAATTCCACTTGAATCAGATATATTAGAAGAGTTTCTATCTTTTACAAAATTCATATCATATTCGACTTCTTTTTGCTCTTTTAAAAATTCAACAACTTTTTCTATTTCTGTTTCCATAGACCAAGGAGCATGTATTCTTACTAGTCCAGACATACCAGGAGGAGTAAATAACATATCCCCTCTTCCAAGCAATGATTCTGCTCCCATTGAATCTAAAATAATTTTAGAATCAACTTTTTGCCCTACTTTATATGATAATCTACTAGGTAAATTTGCTTTAATTAAACCTGTAACAACATCAACAGAAGGTCTTTGTGTTGCTACAATTAAGTGAATTCCACTTGCCCTTGCCATTTGTGCTAATCTTGCAATTGAGTGTTCTACATCTTTTCCACTTGTCATCATTAAATCTGCCAACTCATCAATAACTACTACAATATAAGGAAATGGCTCATACTTATCTTTTTTTGCTTTTTCATTATAATTTTCTATATTTTTAGTTTTTGTTTGAGACATCAATGTATATCTTCTTTCCATCTCTGCAACCATATTTGATAAAGCATTAATTGCATCAGTTGGTTTTGTAATAACTGGTGTCAATAAATGTGGAATATCATTGTACATAGAAAACTCTAACATTTTTGGATCTATCATTACAAGTTTTAAATTATCTGGCGAATTCTTATATAAAAGAGATAAAATCATTGCATTGATACCAACTGATTTTCCAGAACCTGTAGTTCCTGCAATTAGTAAATGTGGAAGTTTTTTAAGATCTGTTATAAAAGGTTTTCCCACAATATCTTTACCTAAAATCATCGTTAAAGGAGATTTTGAGTTTTGAAAAATTTCACTTTCAAGTAACTCTTTAATAAAAATTGTTTGCATATCTTCATTTGGAACTTCAATTCCAACAACATCTTTGCCTGGGATTGGAGCTTGAATTCTAATTGTTTGTGCTTTTAGTGCCATCGCTAAATCGTCTTGTAAATTCAAGATTTTTGACACCTTTACATTAGGTGCTGGCTTAAACTCAAAAGTTGTTACAACAGGTCCTGTATAAGTTCTTACTACATCACCTTCAATTTTAAACATTAGAAGTTTTTCTAATAAATCACCAATTTTTTGATCAATTACTGCTTCTGAAACCTTTGATTTTTTATCTTTTGGTGAATTTTGAAAAAACTTTGTAGGAGGTAACTCGAAATTTTTTGGTTTTTCAGTTTTTCCTAACTCTATGTCTTCTAAAAGTTTTTTATTCTCTTCTAATTCATCAACAATAATTCCATGTTGGGTAGTTAGTTCTTCAATTGAATCTATCTCTTCTAATTTTTCTAAATCTTTATTAGAAGCATTAATATTTTCTTGTTTTTCTTCTTTAATTATATCTTTTAACTCTTCTAATTTTTCAATATTATCAAGTGTTGGCTCAATAAAAATTTCTGCTGTATCCCCTACTTCTTTCACACTAATAGTTTCATTATAAGAGTTTTGTTTGTTAGAAGCTTTATTTTTTAATTTTCTTTTTGTCTCTTCGGCTTTTTTAATTTTTGCTCGATTTGCACTATTTTGCTTTTCATTTGTTTTAGGTAATGAAAAAGTAGGCATTTTATTTTTAATTGAATTAATAGATATATCATTACTTTCAAAAATAACTGTAAAAGTAATAACAAATCCAACTAATACAAAAATCCATAAGCCAGCATTTCCAATAAAAGGACTTAAATCACTTACAATTATATTTCCAATTAATCCACTATGCTGTTTTGTTGTTACAACTAGTGCTTGTAAAGTTAAAGAACTAAATAATAAAAGTAACATAACCATTACTTTTAAAGAAAAATCCCCTAAGTCAAAATACTCTTTATAGTTTATTAAATATAAAGGATATAAAAATAAAAATAGATATACATATGATAGATATCCAAAATAATTATGTGACATTTGTGCAAATATATACCCTATTTTTCCAACACTTTGTTGTGTTGAAACAAATATTGAGTACTCTAAATAAAAAATAATAAAAAGAAAAATTAGTGATAATATTTTTTTAACTATTTTAAAGCCTTTATTTTTTCAAAAGTTTTGATATTTTACCTTGAAGTCTTAGCCATGTTTTATGTTCCATTAAAGGAAATCCTGCCCAAAACTTTTTAGGAGTAGTAATACTTTTAGTTACTCCGCCTCTTGCAGCTATTGTTGTAAATGGAGCAATTTCCAAATGCCCTGCTGTAGCACTTTGTCCACCCATTACTACATATTCATGAAGTATCGTTGAACCTGAAAGACCCACTTGTCCAGTAAGAATTGTACCCTTTCCTAGCTTACAATTATGTGCAATATGTACTAAATTATCAAGTCTTACATTATCTTCAATTATTGTAGATTTAAATGCAGCCCTATCAATTGCACAATTAGAACCAATTTCTACATTATTTTTTATAATGACATTTCCATTTTGATAAATTTTTATATAATCAGCTCCAGAAATCGCAAATCCAAAACCATCACTACCTATTATAGTTCCAGCATGAATTATACAATCACTTCCAACTTCACAATCTCTGTAAATGCACACATTTGGATACAAAATAGTATTATTGCCTATTTTTACATTATCTCCAATAAAAACACCTGGCATAATTGTACAATTATTACCTATTTGTGTGTTTTTTCCTATATATACATTATCTAGTACTTTAGTATTTTCACCAATAATTGCATCTTTGCCTATAGTTTCTACTATATTTGGAGCAAAATATTTACTAGCTTTTGCTAAAGCTACATATGGCTCTTCACAAACTAAAGCAATTGTATTTTGAGGTACTTTATCTAAAAACTCTTGTTTAACAAAAACAGCTGCTGCTTTTGTTTTTTCTAAATCATTAATATATTTTTTATTTTCTAAAAAAGTTAGTTCATTTTTATTTGAATCTAATAGTGTATTTAAAGAAGTAATTTCTAAATCATATTCACATTTAATATCTAATGCTTGAGTTATATTTTTTAAATTCATTTTTATCCTTTCAAGCAAAAGAAGATAGAAGAGTTTTCTTCTATCTTTCCATTGCAACAACACCACTTCTTACAACTTCAAGTGGGTTAAATCTTGTATTCATTATATTTGTAAAGTTTGCTATTCTATGTGGTTCATCTGTTGCAGATATTACAATAGCATCATCTGTAACATTTTGAATGTGTCCATTATAAGCCCTTGCGATAACTTCCACATCACTTATTGGTTGATCAATTGGTATTTTAACTAATACTGTTTCTTTTTCTATAACATTTCTGTGTTCATTTACTTTAAGTACAGGAATTAATTTATTTAATTGTTTTACAATTTGATCAATAATTCTTTTATCACCTGTAGTGACAATAGTCATTCTAGAGTATTGTGTTCCTGAAATAGGAGCAACTGTTAATGAATCGATATTATATCCACGAGCTGAAAAAAGTCCAACAATTCTTGATAAAGCATTATGCTCATTTAAAACAATCACAGAGATAACTTGTCTTATGGTTTCTGTATCATAGTAATGGTTAAAATTATTCATTATTATCTCCTATTAGTGTCATTTCATTTAAAGCATGCCCATTTGGAACCATTGGTAAAACTTCTTCATTTCTTTCAACAATAACTTCAATCATTGCTGGTTTTTTCTTTTCAATAGCATCTTTTAATGCTTTGTCAAACTCTTCTTTTGTTGAAACTCTATATCCAACCCCACCAAATGCTTCTATAAGCATTTTAAAATCTGGTTGCATTGAAAGATCAGTTTCTGATATTCTGTTTTCATAAAACATAGTTTGCCATTGTCTTACCATTCCTAAATAGTTGTTATTTAAAATAATAGTAATTACTGGCAGATTAGATTCAACACAAGTCATAAGTTCTTGAATATTCATCAATATTGAACCATCACCTGTAAAATTAATTGAAATTTTATCAGGATTCCCTTTTGCAACACCCATTGCAGCAGGAAGACCAAATCCCATTGTTCCTAAACCACCACTTGTTATAAACTGTCTTGAAAAAGAGAATGGATAAAATTGTGCTGTCCACATTTGATGTTGACCAACATCAGTTGAAACAATAGCTTTACTTCCTAAAATCTCACCAACCCTTTGTATTGGCCATTGAGGCTTAATAACAGTATTTGAATCAATATATCTTAAAGGCTCTTTTTCTCTATACTCTTTAAGTAAAGCAACCCAGTTTGTATAATCATTAAATTCAAAATCACCCATAGTATTTACCATGCCCTCAACAGTAACTTTTAAATCCCCTACAATAGGATAATCAGCTCTTACAAGTTTAGCAATAGTTGCTGGATCAATATCTACATGTATAACTTTTGCTTTTGATGCAAACTCATCAAGCCTTCCAGTTACTCTATCATCAAATCTTGCTCCCAATGAAATTAAAAGATCAGTTTCATATGCTGCCATATTAGCAGCAAACTCACCATGCATACCTAACATTCCAATTAATAATGGATTATCATGACCCATAATACCTCTTGCCATAAGAGTTTCAACAACTGGTATATTGGCTTTTTTTGCAAATTCTCTTATCTCATGGCCACAATTTGCTAATATCGCTCCTCCACCAACATATAATAAAGGCTTTTTTGATTTTGAAATAGCAGCCATTGCTTTTTTTAATTGCCTTTTATTATAGTTTACCGTTGGTTTATATGTAGGTAAATTAATCTCTTTTGGATACTCAAAGTTACCCATTTCTGCTGTAATATCTTTTGGAATATCAATATGTACAGGTCCTGGTCTTCCAGTTCTTGCAATATGAAATGCCTCTTTTATGATTCTAGGTAAATCTTCAATTTTATTTACTAAGTAATTATGCTTAGTACATGGTCTTGAAATACCAACTGCATCAATTTCTTGAAAGCCATCTGTCCCTATTATAGCAGTTGGAACTTGTCCTGAAATAACGACGAGAGGAATAGAATCCATATAAGCAGTTGCAAGACCAGTTACTGCATTTGTAAATCCTGGTCCACTTGTAACTATTGCAACACCAACTTTTCCTGTTGATCTTGCGTAACCTTCTGCTGCGTGTATAGATGCTTGTTCATGTCTATTTAAAATATGTTCAAAATGATTTTGCTTATATATCTCATCATAGACATTCATAATAGCGCCCCCAGGGTAACCAAAAACAGTTTTAACCCCTTCTTGGTGTAATGATTCTATAACCATCTTTGCGCCAGTCATTTTCATAATTCTTTCTCCCTCGTTTAATTAAAGCGTAAATTGTACAAAAACATTCATTAAACTGCCTTTAATCAGTATCTTTGCCTATTTAATTTAGCTAAAATTTAGTAATTTTTAAGTAAAATAGTTAGATATAAACTAGGAGTTACACATTATGGATGTAAATAGTATTAGTAGTAATGTTTCAAATCTCAATTCTTTGCCTCAACAGCAGTTAAATAGAACTTCTCAAAATAGTAGAATTGAACCTATTTCTAATGATGCACTAAATTTATCTATAAGTGAAGCATATAATCTTAAAAGAGATGAATTATCAAACTCACTACAAACATTTAATGAAGGTATTGCAATAACTTCTATTGCTAAAAATGCAATAGAAAAACAACAAGAGATACTTTCAGATGTAAAAAAAACACTAGTTGATGATAATATTGAAGATAAAAATCAACTAAAAGAGCAACTTACAAATCAATTAAAAGATTTTACTTCTATTGCCCTTGAAACAAAATACAAAAAAGAGACTATACTATCAACACAAGACTCAAATCAAGAAAATAGTAATTTTACAATTGATACAAAAGAGGCTTATTTAGAAATAAATAAAGTAAATACACCTGTAATATCAAATGAATTAGCAAATGATATACAAAATAGTGATTTAAATAACCAAGAAACAGTAGATACTATTGTAGGTAAACTTAATACAAGTGAAAAGTATTTAAATGATTTATCTAATCAATTCGAACAAACATCACAACAAATTCAAGAAAATGCAAAAGATATATTAAAACAACAACAAAATTTAGTTACTAATAATCAAACTAATAACGTAAATTTTGGTAAAGAAACAAGTGATTTTACAAAAAACAATCTTTTTGCAAATATAGGTTATTTAGCAGTTTCACAAGCGAATATCGTTCAAGAACAAAGCGTTAGATTATTATCATAATTTATTTAATTAGACATTGATTTATTGCTACACCTTCTCTTAAGCCATCATCTAAAACAATTGATTCTTTTTTATTTAATGCTTCAAAAATAGCTTTGTAAATATACACCCCAACTTCTATAAACTCAACTCTTCCACTTCCAACAAGACTTGTGATTGTTTGTTTTGAAGATTTTCTAAAAAGCTCTAAACACTCATTTAAATCATTTAAATCTACAATTGTTCCATTAACTAAACTTTTATCATAATGAAAAAAATCTTGCCCTAGTTTAATTGCAGCAATAGTTGTAGGTGTACCAGCTGTTGCTACAAAATTATACTCTTTTAAATCTATTTGTAAAGTATTGATAAAATTGCTAATCTCTTTTTTTCTTAAATTCAAGCTCTCTTCTAAGAGTTTATAGTCATCAAATTTTTGAGTTAAAGTTACTATACCAAAATTAAAACTATGAGCTTTATAATCATTTTTAGTATTTACTATAATTTCAGTAGAACCTCCACCAATATCAAGTAAAACAAACTTTTCTGATTTTAGTTTTTCTCTTTTTAGTGCATATTTTACTGCAAGTAAAGTAAGTCTAGCTTCTTCTTTCCCATCTATAATTTTAAACTTAGCACCAGTTTTTCTTAAAAAATATTGGAGAACTTCATTTGAGTTATTTGCCATTCTCATAGCTGCTGTTGTAACGCAAACTGCTTCTTTAGGATTATAATTTAATTTTTCACTTGAATAGCTAATTGCCTCAACTACTCTTTCTTGTGCTTCTTTTGAGATATTCCCAGTATCAACTAAACCATCAGCCATTCCAACAACTTGATTGAATTCTGAAATAATTTTATGATTTAAACAATCATAGACTAAAACTCTAAATGAGTTTGAGCCTAAGTCTATTGCAACTACTTTTTCCATTATGGGTGGGGAATTTTAATTTTTGAATTTAATAAATAACCGATTATAATCATCGAAATAAGAACAAACTCTTCTGAAATAAATCCACTTAACCAAATAAGATAAACACCCCAAAGTAAAATAGCACCTAAAGGAGTAGGTATTCCAGTAAAATACTTTTCTACTTCTCCAACATCTGCATTTAAATTAAATTGAATCAATCGTCTAAGTCCTGAAATAATATAAAAAATAAACGCAAATACAACTAATGGTGTAAATAAAATAAGCTCTTTACCATCAATTATTGCAAAATATATAAACATTGTAGGAACAATAACAAAAGATAAAAAATCTGCATATGAATCAAGCTGAACTCCAAAATCCGTAGATAGATTATATTTTCTGGCAATCTTTCCATCTAAGATATCAAATCCACCTGCAAGCCAAGCAAAAAGTGCTGCTCCAAAAAACTGATTGTGTGTAAGAAAATAAATAGCCAAAATACCTGAAGCGATATTAAAAAATGTCACTGTATTTGCTAAGTTAAAATGATTATTTTTATTAAATAAAAAAGTCAATTACTCTCCTTTTAAAGTGTAAACTGGTTTCTACCATTTTGTTTTGATTTATATAAGTTTTCATCAGCAATTTTATACAATTTATTTGCTGAAATATAACTGTTAGGCTCATAAATTACTGCACCAGTTGAAATTGATACAATATTTAAAATTTTACTTGTTTTATGTTCAATATTTAAACTAATTATTTTTTTATTTATATCTGTTAAACATTCAATTAAAATATCTTCATCAGTATCAAATAAAACTACTCCAAACTCTTCGCCACCAAGTCTGAAAACATATTCATACTCTTTGTTAAAGTACTCTTTTAAAGCAGATGCAACTTTTTTTAATGTTTGATCACCTAAATCATGACCATATGTATCATTGTACTGCTTAAAAAAATCAATATCTACCATAATAAAAGCACTTTTCCAATTATTTGCATTTGAAATAAAAGGTAAGTTATCAAAAATATTATCGAAATACTTTCTATTGTATAAGTTTGTCATTGAATCAGTAATTGATTCAATTTTATATTTTTTTGTTAATATTGTTAATTGATTATCTTTTTTTATTATTTGATAGATTATAAAAATGATTATAGCAAAAGAAAATATAATTATAGCTATAAAGTTATAAAAAAGATAATGCTTCATACTTGAATAATCAACTAAAAATTCTCTTCTTTGTTTATACGCTATATCAACTTCATGATCCTTTAAAAAATTAATTTGTTTTATTACTAGTTCATAAATTTCTATTTTATCAAGCTTAAAAGAGTTTACAATAAATTTATCAATATCACTTACAATTTTTCTTTCCTGTTTAGTTTTATATGCTTTATTATAATTTTTCCAATTTTTTAAAATTACCGTTTTTTCTGCTTCTATATTACACTTATTATTTGTTATTTTTTTACATTGAATTATAGTTTGATAATTTTTTAAAACTAAATCTAAAGTTATCAAAGGAACAAAATTTCCAAAATAGATATTATCAATTTGTTTTTTTAGTTTATCAATTTGAGAATTAAATAAAAAACTAGCACTTATTAAAGCAAAAATTATTATTGTTACTAAAAGCAAAAGTTTAAAAGATAATGATTTAAAAAATTTATTCTTCATAGTAAAAATTATATCCAAAATAAGTTTAACCATTATTAATTTTTTCATTGTCTATAATACTTTACAAAACTATATTAAATATGCTAAACTTAATAAAATGAAAAAAAGAGTATGTTATGCTAATAAATGATAATTTAACTGTTTCATCAATTTATCAACAAATTGCTCAAAAAAAAGCAGAGCTTGCAAATCTTGATAAGGAAGATTTGACAAAATCTTTTTATGAAAAAAATGATTCAGTTAATTTAACAAATAGCAAAAATTATGATGAAGAAGATTATCAAAGAGTTTTAGATAAATTTGAAAATCTTGATTCAAAAACTAGGTCACATGAGCAGTTACATGCATCTCTTGCTCATACAAAGGGTGCGATTTCTTATACTTATCAGATGGGACCTGATGGGAAATTATATGCTACAGGTGGTCATGTAAGACTTGATACTTCCATACCAAAAGATGAAGCTGCAGCAATTGCGAAGTTAGATAAACTTCAAAAAGCTTCAACTGCACCAGATGGATTAAGTAGCGCAGATGCTTCAATAGCAAGAGCTGCGAACTTAAATAAAATGCTTCTTTTAAGCAAAGAACAAGGAGTAGAAAATGCGAATTGATAATAGTATGAACCTAAATGCAATGGTTGCAACACAAGCACAAGTTACACAAAATGCACAAACAATTGCAGATGTAGCAAATGTAGTAGCTGATCCTCAAAATCAAGAAGTAACTCAAGATTTAATTGATGCTATTACTTCACAAATTCCAAATACAATAGCATACAGCGCAAATGCAAATGCAATACAAACACAAAATGAAACTTCAAGTATGTTATTAAATATAAAGGCATAAAGAATGGATAAAATAAATATAGTTTGTCCTCACTGTTTAAAAGTAAATAAGATTCCTAAAAAGGATTCATATATAAAAGCAAACTGTGGGGAGTGTAAAAACTCTTTATTAGATACAACACCTATTGAATTAACACAAAAAACATTCGATCATGTTGTAGTAAATTCTGATATTCCAGTTATAATTGATTTTTGGGCACCTTGGTGTGGACCATGTAAAATGATGACTCCAATTTTTAATGAAGTTTCAAACAAATATGCTTTAAAAGCATTATTTGTAAAAGTAAATACAGAAATAGAACAAACATTAGCTTCAAAGTTTCTAATTAAATCAATTCCAACAATTGCTATATTTAAAGAAGGCAATGAAATAAAAAGAGTTAATGGTGCATTAGATCCATTAAAACTCTCTAGCTTAGTAAATGAAAATCTATAAGTTTAAAACTTATAGATTAAATTAAGACCAAAGATATCTAAACCACTATTATCATCATCTAAATTTGCATTTGATATATGATTATATCTTAAAGTAGTCGATAAATGTTTGTTTATGTTATAACCAAATACAACACTCTCTTTAAATTGAAAGTTCATTCCAAAATTTCTATGTTCAAAAGACTTATTACTTAAATAAGCAACTCCTAAAGCACCTTGAATAAAAAACTGCTTATTAAAATCATAAGTTATAACTGGCTGAAAGCTTGTAATATATAGTTCATCACTAGTATTTGTAGAATCCATATAATCAAATGCAAACTCTAAAGATATAGGAAGATTAAAAAGTTTATAATTTGTATCTTTTATCAAAGAAACATTATAAATATTTGAATCATAACTAGTAGTTGAATATCCAATACCTACTTTATCAAAAGAAAATAAGTAAGATGCACTTAATAGTAAGAGTATCAGAAGTTTTTTCATTTGTTCTCCTTATATAAAATAATTATTTAATATAATATAATTTATTTTAAATTACTCTTTATAAGGTCACAAAATTGTTCTAATTCATTTTCATTGAATACTTTTATCCCATTTTGTCTTAAAAGTTTAACAGTTACACCCTCTGCTTCTTTTAATACAGAACTAAAAGTTCCATCATAAATTTTATTATTTCCACATGAGGGAGAGTTTGATTTTAATATGGCAATTTTTATGCTATTTTTTTTACAATAAGATAAAGTATTTAAAGCACCTTGATTAAACATGTAAGTTACATCTAAGCCATTAGTTGTAATAACTTTTTCTTTAATTATTTCAGCAGGAGCTCTTGGAGTTGTTAAGCCTCCACTAAGCTCTGGGCAAATAGAAAAAACATTAAACTCATTTATAATTTTTAAAAAGAGTTCTTTGTTTTTTATAGAAGAACTTGAACTTTTTCCATCATACCTTACCTCTTCACCTAAAAGACAAGAAGAAATTAATATATTCAATATTAGTCCTGTTTATTATTGTCTAAGAACTCTTTTTGGAAAAATGTAGAAGTTTGAATATTATTAAATGCAGCTTTCATTGAAATAAACATTTGAGGATTCTCTTCTTCCATTTGTTCTAACAATTTTTTTGTTTTTTCTCTTGCATGAGGCATTTTAATATCAAATCTCATTGCTGGACAAGCTTCATCTCCAATTACACTAATCTCATTTGATTGGGCAAATGCTCTTAGTTGTCTCTCTCTACAAAAAATAAGTGGTCTAATAACTTCTAAACCATTTTCTGCTTGATATATTGGTGGCATTGATCTTAAAGCACCATTATATAAGAAGTTCATAAAAAATGACTCCATTGCATCATCTAAATGGTGCCCTAAAGCTAATTTATTATATCCTTGCTCTTGTGCTGTTGTATATAAGTACCCTCTTCTCATTCTTGAAAAAAATGAACAAAAAGATGAATTTTTTCTAATTTTTTCACCAGCAATTTCAAAAATTTCAGTATCTACTATTTCATGTTCAATTTCATATTTTTTACAGTGATCTGATAAAAATTGTATTTGCTCACCCATTCCATAAGTTACAGTTACAGCTTTAAATTCAAATTTAAAAGGTGCAACTCTTTGTAGATGTTTTAATGCATGAAGAAGAGTTGTAGAGTCTTTACCTCCACTAAATCCAACCAATACCTTATCACCTTCTTTAATTAAGCCATACTCTGCATTAGTTTTACCAACAAGTTTTGAAATTTTTTTACTTAATTCTACCAATTTAAATTTCCTATCTATTCAATTTTTTCGCAATTATATCAAAAAGTTTAAAAAATGAAATAAAATAGATTTAATTTATAAAAGTATTTAGAAATATAATAAGTCCACTACCTAAAAAGGTAGTAGATTTATTATAAGTATAAAGCAGCTAACCAACCAAATAAAATTAGTGGTATATTATAATGTATAAATGTAGGAACAACACTATCCCAAATATGATCATGCTGTCCATCTACTCCCAAACCAGATGTGGGTCCAAGTGTTGAGTCAGATGCTGGGCTTCCTGCATCACCTAAGGCTGCAGCTGTCCCTACTAAAACAGCAACAGCCAAAGGAGAAAAGCCAAATTGCATTGCTAAAGGAACATAAATTACTGCTATAATTGGAATAGTTGAAAAAGATGAGCCAATTCCCATAGTAACAAATAAACCAACAACTAACATAAATAATGCAGCTAAAGATTTATTATCACCAATTACAGAAGAGATAGATGTAACTAAACTTTCAATTCCTTGTGTTGCTTTCATAACTTCTGCAAA
>ERZ1673961.193-NODE-193-length-30283-cov-5.990869_pt1 | contig 30283 bp, 27 predicted proteins | sample MGYA00580189_ERZ1673961 | MGnify/ENA primary metagenome ERZ1673961 (study PRJEB41334, sample SAMN05608105) | rock metagenome | biome: terrestrial subsurface; feature: shale formation; material: shale | place: USA: Pennsylvania ... | reverse complement strand
ATTACGGATAATTTTCAGATATTGAAACCTGTATCTTCAAGTTGAACGGGTATAAAGCTGGGATTCGTTTTGTCGTTCTCTTAACACAACAATTGGATCAACTTTGTTCTATCATCGAAAACCACAAATCTTGGACATATTCCAAAGACAAAGAATTTGATGAGTGGCGAACATCAGATCCTCGAATGTTCGATTATCAATCTGTACACTACATCGTTCGCGCCCAAATGACCTTCGTCCATAAAGGCGTAACAATCGATGAAGATACACCTTGTGAAGTTCAGTTTAGAACATTGCTACAACATGCCTACGCAGAATTAGCACATGACACCATATACAAAGGAGATGTGGATGCATCTCCAACAGTCAAACGCTGCTTTGCTAAAAGCATGGCCTTAATGGAAACCACAGATGAACTATTGTGCGGAGCAAAAGCCGAATTAGAAAAATGTGCAGGCATTATTACACAATGGCGAGAAGTGGCACTAAGTCAAGCCAGCAAGCTTTTACCAGCTTCGCATTGGATTGATGATACCAAAAACATTGAATTTTACCTGTCAGAGTTCCAACCATTGCTCAGTACGTTAAGTATTGATGACTTGCTTGAATTTTTAGGTGACCATGAATATTCATTTTTGGCATCACGAATTGAATCCCACCAAAATAATAAAGCTTTTGTTGAATTTAAACTTCCTGTGATTCTTGTCTGTTATTTTTTAGCCAAAAAGAAAAAATCAGTTATAAAAAAATATTGGCCAACAGACTTTCATGTTTTACAAATTATTTTTAACGATCTCGGTTTAGCACCTAACTGGGCTACACACTAAAATCCAGAGATTACGCACCATTTCCTAGAACAACCAATTTAGAGTTATCGATTATATTTAGCGCTAAACAGGCAAGATATTTTCTTTTATCAGTTGAGAAGCACCTAACCCTGAAGCCTTTGTGACATATTGCATATTGGCTCCAGCTAGAATTGCAGATACCGCCATTATATCTCGGATTGAGTGCAAAGTTTTCCCTTCGGCTTGAACAGTATCAAATACTTTAAAAGCTTCTCTGAACATCTTGTTGAGCACCTTAGGATCAATCGGCTTTAGACCAGACTTAGAGACTAACAAAGGACTATTTGAATTAAATTTGCCATTAAGCCTACTCTCGATATACCTTTTCATTTTCTTTTCAACATTCCTTGGTAACAGAGCCGTTCTATAGGAGCAACCAACCCTCTCTCTTTTCAATCGAATAACTAATAAACCTGATATAGGCTCACGACTAATGTCATCAAATATTGGAAAAGTCTCTCCTATAGATGTTAATTCACTATGTGTACTAAACGTCGATTTCATGAGCGTGAACAGCCACTCGACAGTATCAGCCTCATAGCTAGATGGTTCAAAAAAATGGCCAATATGGGATAGTAAATCAGAATAAGTCGATATTTGACGATCACTAATATGGACGGGCAAACTCGAATTTTGAAATATTGACACAAGAATACTTCTTACATCAACTTCATCGACCGGCCTGAAAGCAGTACCATCTTCAATATCTGTACAATACTCTCTATAAGGACATGAAAGGCAGTCGTGACGTGCTTTATAAAAATAAAAACCATCTCTTACACAAGCTTCAACGCTGGCATATAGAAACGTTTTTAATACCTCTTTTTCATTATCAGGGAAACTATTCAGGTATTGATAAAACAAACTGATCGTATTGGAGAAAGCCCCCTCATAACCATTAAAATCAAAAAAACCAAAGCTACGAGTACTTTTAAAATACTCAACCAATACACATGGAGCAACTACACTAGATCTGTTTTCGTATAAGTTTTTTGTTGAAATCGCACTCTCTGGATAAGAGAGTCTTTATAACTACCTAAACCATAACCATTTTTTAGAGCTCTCTTAAAGTCTTCCTCTGTTTGAAGTTTTCTGCCTCTGCCCATGTAATTCCCTTAAATTTGTTCTAGAAAGTGTAGTTTACCTTTCATAAAATACAAACTTTATTGGAAATAATCAAAATAAAGTACAAACCTAAAACATTAAATACAAACTTTATTGTCTATATACACCGCTATACCCACTGCCCCGCCACGTAACCGCTCGACCACGCCCACTGGAAGTTGTAGCCGCCGAGCCAACCGGTCACGTCCATCACTTCACCGACAAAATAAAGCCCCGGCACGGTTTTGCACTCCATGGTTTTCGATGAGAGCGAATCGGTATCGACGCCACCCAGCGTCACTTCTGCAGTGCGGTAGCCTTCGGTACCGTTGGGTACAATGCGCCACTGTTGCAGCGTCTCGGATACGGCGCTCAGCTCTTTCGGGTTGAGTTGTTTGAGCGGTTTGTCGCTCAGCAGTTTGCGCTCGATCAGCACTTCCACCAAGCGTTTCGGCAGCACGCGTGCCAGGGTATTTTTCAGGCTTTGATTCGGGTGTTTTTCACGCGAACGGGTCAGCAGCTCATCGATATCCACGTCCGGCACCAGATTGATGGTCACCACCTGACCGGGTTTCCAGTAAGAGGAAATCTGCAATACCGCCGGGCCGGATAAGCCGCGATGAGTAAACAGCAGCGCTTCTTTAAACACCTTGCCACACTCGGCCTGAATTTCTGACGGCACCGCGATACCCGACAATTCAGCCAGCGCGTCTTTGTCTTCCACATGCAGCGTAAACGGCACCAAGCCCGCCGTGGTCGCGTGCACGGGTAAACCAAACTGTTCAGCAATTTTGTAACCAAATGGCGTCGCGCCAAGTTTGGGCATCGACAAGCCACCGGTTGCCACCACCAGCGACTGGCATTCAATATCGCCGGCTGAGGTTTTGAGGTTGAAGCCCTGCTCGGTTTTGGCGATCTCCAGCGTTTCCACCTGATAGCGCTGGCGAATGGTCGGCTGATCGCACTCGGCCAGCAGCATGTTGACGATATCTTTGGCCGAATCGAGACAGAATAGCTGGCCATGGTCACGCTCTTCGTACGCAATGCCGTACTTGCCGACCATGGCGATGAAATCCCAGTTGGTGTACTGCGACAGCGCCGATTTGACGAAGTGCGGGTTGTCACACAGGTAGTTGGCTGCCGACACATCGTAGTTAGTGAAGTTACAACGGCCGCCGCCAGAGATGAGGATTTTACGTCCCGGTTTTTTGGCGTGATCGATGATCAGCACTTTGCGGCCACGCTTACCTGCTTCAGCGGCACACATCAGGCCTGCGGCACCCGCACCAATCACGACAACATCGACTTTTTCACTCATCTCGGCTCACTCAACTGCAATAAAAAAGGATGTGCAGCGCACATCCTTACTCACTCGGGGCGGTATTCTAACGGTAAAAACACCGCTTGCCAATTGACCACTTGTCACAGCATAAAGGCTGCTACCGTCGTCAGTACGACCAGTGAAGTCGAGAGGATAAACAGCTCACGCACGCGGTCGCACTTACCGGTAAACACCGGGTCGTGATGGTGGTGATATTCTTTGCTTTTGATGTAGTGGTACAAGCGCACCTGTTTGGTCATATTACCGTGGGTGGTAAAAAAGCCACCGCCGTCAACTTGCTGATAGAGCAAGGGGTGAGCTTCGCGCATGATGTAGATGAGAGAGCGTAATGCGGTGAGGTAACGGAGCACGTTCACACCGGTTACGATCATTAGCGCTAATAGAATGGTATCTCCACTGATCATCTTTTCCTCCCTACATCTTGTGTAAGAATGCCCAGAGAAAAAGACGATCGCTTCAATTGGTCTTTTTGCCGAGATTACTCAGCGGGGGCATCCATTACCGAAGATGAGCCTGCTTTTGCCAATGCTGCCAGGTCTTTATCGATGAAGAACAACGCCTTACCATCTTCGCCGACAAGCTCCAGCTTATCTAAAATCCCTTTAAACAACTTCTCTTCTTCATGTTGCTCCGCAACGTACCACTGAAGGAAGTTAAATGTTGAGTAGTCTTGAGATGTGAACGCCAGATGAGCCAGCTTGTTGATTTTCTGCGTAATCATCTGCTCATGTTCATACGTTTCGCGGAATACTTCGCCTAAGCTTGCGAAATCGTGTTTTGGCGCTGCGATCGCACCCAGGATTGGCATTGAGCCCGTCTCACTAACATACGTAAACAGACGTTGCATGTGCTGCATCTCTTCTACGGCATGAGAGCGTAAAAACTCTGCGGCACCATCAAATCCTTTGTCTTCACACCAAGCACTCATTTGTAAGTATAGATTGGATGAAAAAAATTCGAGATTAATTTGATCATTCAGTTGATCGACCATAGCTTGCGATAGCATCGAAGGCTCCTAATTCATCATAAATCACTGATGCCACTATAACATGTTCGCTGGCTATTGTTAGAACACCTTGTCCGCTCGCGATGGATATTTGATCGCGACGGCAAAAAACTTCTGAGCGAGGTGCTAATCTGTAGTTAGTCACCTACAAGGAGATAGCATTATGAGTTATCAACACATTTTAGTTGCCGTCGATCTCTCAGAAGACAGCAAACTTTTGATCGACAAAGCGGTTGCGCTGGCTAAGCCTCTGAATGCGGAGATCTCTTTTATTCATATTGATGTGAATTATGCCGAGCTCTACACCGGGCTGATCGACATCAATCTGGCGGAGACTCAGCACCACGCGATGGAAGCGTCCCAGAAACAACTGCAGGATCTGGCGAACTACGCAAACTACCCAATCAAACACACCCTGGTGGGCAGTGGCGATCTGAGTAATGAACTGTGTGACACCATCAATGAGTTCAACATTGACTTGGTCGTGTGTGGTCACCATCAGGATTTCTGGAGCAAATTGCTGTCCTCAACCCGTCAGCTTATTAATTGCTCACCTGTCGACATGTTGGTTGTACCACTCAACGACTGACGGCGAAGAAAAACTCAGTTAGACTGCAGGTAATTTTTCATTAAACCATTCTCGTTATGATTTATTTATCTGCAGTCACCCTACTTTGGGCCTTCTCATTCAGCCTGATCGGCGTTTATCTTGCCGGTCAGGTTGATTCTTGGTTTTCTGTACTGATGCGCGTGGCATTGGCCAGTATCGTTTTCCTGCCATTTCTTAAATTCAAACAAGTACCCGGTAAGCTGATCGGCAAACTGATGGCAATTGGCGGAATTCAGCTTGGCTTGATGTACTGCTTCTATTATCAGTCGTTCTTGCTGCTCTCCGTACCGGAAGTGCTGCTGTTCACCGTCTTTACGCCGATTTATGTCACCCTGATTTACGACATGCTCAAAGGACGTTTCTCGCCATGGTATCTGGTCACAGCAGTGATTGCGGTGGCGGGCGCGGCGGTGATCAAATTTGCCGGCATTAACGAAAACTTCTTCCTCGGCTTTATGGTGGTTCAAGGGGCGAACCTCTGCTTTGCCATCGGTCAGGTCGGCTATAAATACGTGATGGAACGGGAAACCGTCGAGCTGCCACAGCACACCGTGTTTGGTTACTTCTATCTTGGCGCGCTGGTGGTTGCGACGGTCGCATTCCTGCTGCTGGGCAACCCTGGCAAGCTGCCAACCACCTCGGTGCAATGGGGTATTCTGATTTACCTCGGTGTGATTGCCTCTGGCTTTGGCTATTTTGCCTGGAACAAAGGTGCCTGCATGGTCAACGCTGGCGCGCTGGCGATCATGAACAATGTGCTGGTACCGGCGGGTCTGGTGGTCAATATTCTGATCTGGAACCGCGATGTCGACCTGGCGCGTTTGTCTCTCGGCGGGCTGGTGATCCTGCTGTCGCTGTGGGTCAACGAAACTTGGGTGAAGCGCCGCGTGGAACTGAGCTACCGCGCTTCCGAGCAGTAATCTCTATACGATGAAAAAGCCCACCGACTGGTGGGCTTTTTGTTGAATTCGAATCAGTGCATCTGCGCCATGATGCCCGCTTCGGGCAACACCACACTCGGATTGAGTGCATTGAACTTGGCTTGCAGCGCCTGCTGTTTTTTCATCATTTTCTGCTGCTGTTTGAGTACCTTAGCTAGCTTCTTCTGATATTTTTTCTGCTTTTTCAGCGTCTTCTTCGCCAGTTTCAGCGCCGCTTTTTCAGCTGACTTACTGCGCGATTGCCCCATGTTCAGCGCCAACTTGGCATTACCTTTACTCTTCATCTTTGGCAGAGCTTCCGGTTTACACAGCGCATTTTTGTCTGCTGATGAACGCGCACATGAACGACACATAAAGGCCGGCTGCGCGACAAGACGATGAATCTCACCCAAGGATGAGGTGATGTCACGACGATTTAACTTACACAAACGTTTCGTCATGGTAGAGGCTCCAGCTAAGAATAATAATAATTCTTAATCAGATATAACCGCAGGCCAACGGAAACGCAAGTGATGTTTTAGTGGCTGTCACCCATCGCTGCAATCACATATACATCAAAGCGGTTCTTCTTGGTTTCGATCGCCATGCTCGGTTTATGTTCATCCAGCCATTCAGCGTAATCCGGGCGTTTTACTACTACGCGTTTGGTCGCCAGCCGTAGAGCCGGCGCCAGCAGGCTATCAGCATCGTTATCTGCCCCGACCAAGGATTGAAATACGCGCATCTCTTTTTTGACCAGCGCACTTTTCTTTTTGTTTTCCGGGTGTGGATACATAGGATCGAGGTAGACCACATCCGGGCGTTCAAAGGCGGCATCTTGCGCCAACTGTTGCAGCGCAGAGTGACTCGAGGCGTGCAGCAACGTCACGCGCTCACTGACCCACGGGCCGATTTCTGCATCCAGTTTGGCGCGCATCAGGCCATCGTCCAGCAAAGCTGCGACCACCGGGTGACGCTCCACCATCTGCACTTTGCAGCCCAATGACGCCAGCACAAACGCATCGCGGCCAAGACCTGCTGTGCCATCCAACACGGTTGGCGTCACACCTTTGTTCAGCCCAGCGGCTTTGGCAATTGCCTGACCTTTACCGCCACCGAATTTACGGCGATGCGCCACGGCACCGCTGACCCAGTCGACGTAAATCGCTCCGAGTTTCGGTTCATCGGTTTTACGTAGCTCTAAGCGCTCCGCCGTCAGCACCAGCGCAAACGGGCTGCTGGCATCGTGGCTTAAATGCCAGCGCTTGGCGATACGTTGCAGTTCTTCAGCACGTTCGCGGACTTCACAAATCAGTTGTAGCTGCAAAGGTCTCACTCCAGAATCGAGGGGTCAAATCGGCCGCCAGTGTAGCCGATTTTACGCGTGGCGGCTAAGCCTTCTGTGCGGTCAGCAATTGTTCAACCAGCTCGTCAATCGGCTGTGGTTTACCAATCTGATAACCCTGCGCAAAGTGAACGCCGATCTCTCGCAGGCGCTGCAAAATCGCGTCGTTTTCGACAAACTCGGCCACGGTTTGCTTACCCATCTGACGCGCCAGATCGTGAATCGAACGTACCATCAGATGATCCATCTCATTCACATCAATGTCGCGGACAAACAGGCCGTCGATTTTGACGATATCAATCGGCAGCTTTTTCAGGTAACCGAATGATGACAGCCCAGAGCCAAAGTCATCCAAGGCGATTCGGCAACCGAGCTCTTTCAGGCGACTGAACAGAGCAATGGCCTGATTGAGGTTTCGCATCGCGGCAGTTTCCGTGATCTCAAAACAGATTTTGCTGCATGGCACGCAGCTGCTTTGCAGGCGCGCGATCAGGTTATCGATAAATTCTGCGTTCCCCATCGAGTGGCCTGAGAGGTTAATCGAGCACAAACCCAGACAAGCCAGTGCCTGTGGGCGTGTTTCAAACCAGCACAGCGTCTGCTCCACCACCTGTTTGTCCAGCAAATGCGCCACGTTATAGCGCTCTGAAGCGGGCACAAAAATCCCCGGGGACACGTACTCGCCATCGGCATTTTTGATCCGTACCAGAATCTCAAAGTGCATGCCTGGTTCATCGGCATTGAGCGCCAGTATTTGCTGGGCAAACAGTTCAACCCGCTCTTTGGCCAGCGCATCGTGTACCAGGTTAACGCTCTCCATCTCCAGCTGGCGGCGGCGCAGGTCCGCATCGTCCTGGCGATACAAGTTATAGCGGTTGCGTCCCTCTTCTTTGGCGGCATGGCAAGCCGTGTCTGCCTGCGCATGGACCATTTGCGGTGAGGTTGCGGTGTGGTCGATCAGGCGAATACCTATCGAACAGGTCAGATTGAGGCGAATCTCCTCCCACCAGAACGCATGCTCCGCCATGGTCGCGACGATGGTTTTCGCCACCTGAATCGCATCCCGCTCTGTGCAGTCTTTAAGCAGAATGGCAAACTCATCACCGCCCATGCGTGCCAGCACCGCGTTATACGGCAATACCTCTTCGAGCATGCTGGCGCAGAACTGAATAGCGCCATCACCCGCATCGTGACCGGCGGTATCATTGAGCACTTTCAACTGGTCAAGATCGAGATACAACATGGCGTGGGTACGCAGCTCGGTGGCGGTTTCCTGCAATGCCTGCGCCAGTTCGAGTTCAAACTGGTTGCGGTTGAAGGTGTTGGTCAGCATGTCGTATTTGGCCTGATACGCCAGTTTGTCGGCCAATTGCCGGGTCTCTGTAACATCCTCGCCGACAATCAGCAGATGACCCGTTTCTACCAGCGCACGAATGTTCTCACGCACCCAGATGGCACGCCCATCCGCGTGGCGATATTCAATTTCGCGCTGCCAGATGCCTTGCAGTGACTGATTAGGTTGTAGCAGAACCTGACGCGCGCTGAGTGCCAGCTCGCTGAGATAAAAGTCGCTGAGGGGATGGCCAAGCAGTTGTGATGCCTGAAAACCAAGCAACTGCTCGGCAAAACGGTTCACCTGCTGAATGCGGTTCTGTTCATCCAATGTCAGCATCATCACAGGTTGCAAATCGTAGTAGTGGCTGAGGCTGGCTTCACGCTGAAACAATTTGTCTTCGGTGATTTTTCGCCAGGTAATGTCCTGACCCTCACACAAATATTGAATAGGTACACCCGGCACGGTCAGCATAGGTTTGAACGCCCATTCAAGCATCATAGAGCCTTGCTCTGCGTGCCAGATTTCCGCCTCAAACTGACGCGGCTGAGTCGACACTTCTTCAAAATACTCTTTAATGCGCTGCGCCGAGGCATCTTCCCAGTGAGGGTGTGTCCACAGGGGCAGCTCCAGGTTCATCCCCTGGCGATAAAACAGTTCCTGAAACTTGTGGTTGCAGGAGATCAGGCGCCCCGAATGGTCAAGAATGCCGATGTAGTGATTACTCTGCTCAAACACCGATTCGAGCAGAATCTGGTTATCGCGGCTCAAGCGCTCACTGCTGCGCAGGCGCAGCACATAGTAAAGCAGCAGCGCGATCACCACGGCGAAAAACAGCAGAATGAGGAATACACCAGCCAGATCCCAATGCTGGTGATTGCTCAAGCCAAAATCCGGTCCTAGGAGTGACTCTGTGTCTGAGATCGAGAGCGAAGCGGCGAATGCGGGGAAAATGCCCGTCAGGCTCAGTAATAACGATTGCATTAAGAAAGATAAGCGAGCCACAAACGGATTCCTTGGCAGAGTCGATGATTAATGATATCACTCGATATCAAAGAATATCCGCGTGATATTCTGACCAATTGCACAAATCTCAGGAATTCATATGCAAGTAGCCTCAACAAAGCTGGACGAATTGGATCGCGCGATTCTGAAAATTTTGATGGATGATGCCCGCACGCCCTACGCCGAAATGGCCAAGCAGTTCAACGTCAGTCCGGCCACCATTCACGTTCGAATCGAAAAAATGAAGGCCGCCGACATCATTCAGGGAACGGAAGTGGTGGTCAACACCAAAAAGCTCGGGTACGACGTCTGCTGTTTTATCGGCATCAACCTTAACGCCGCGCGTGACTACCATTCGGCGCTGGCCAAACTCAATGCGCTGGATGAGGTAGTTGAAGCCTATTACACCACGGGCGCGTACAACATTTTCGTTAAGCTGATGTGTAAGTCGATCGAAGAGTTGCAATACGTGTTGATTGATAAGTTGCAGGCGATTGATGAAGTGCAGTCGACCGAAACGCTGATCTCGCTGCAAAACCCGATCAACCGCAACGTCAACCCATAAAAAAGCCCGGCACTCAGTCCGGGCTTTTTACGCAATATCGTTATTTATTGAGGTATTTCAACAGCTCGTCTGGAGAGATACCTTGCTTGGCGAGTTCTTTAGCCAGCAAATCCACTTGCTCGTTTTTACGAGAATCAATCACTTGCTGAAACTGGAAAACCAGATCACGCAACACAGGCAGTGGTACCTGTTTAGCCGCACTACGAACACGCTCACTACTTTGGTTACCCAGTTCTGCTAGCAATTTGCCGAACATCACCTTTTCTGGAGACTCATCGAGTTGTTCCCAGATGCGGGCCATTTCATAGGTTGTCATAGACATTGTTTAGTGATTCCAAGTGATTACTAAAAGGGTGAGAGGCAACAATATACACGCCTTATCTCATTTAGAAAATAGCCCTTTGAGTGAATTTACCAAAGCTTACGCTACGACTCCAAAGCCCACTGATGCCAGGCACGGCCTGCTTTTGAAAACAGAATGATCAAGGCCGGAGCGATAAGCCACATATGCAATGCGATCATCATTTGCGGCTCCAAGTGTAAACGTTGCAATGTTCCGACCACCAGACCAGAACCACTCATTTGGAATAAACCTAACAGTGCCGCCGCCGTACCCGCTTTATCACCGAACGGTGCCAGCGCTTTTCCAGCCGCCGCCCCGAGAATCCAGGCAAACCCAACCGACGAAAGGAAGATAGGCAGCATAAAGGCAAATGCGGTCGCCACACTCGCCAACATCACCATCGCCACGCCAGCCACCAGCAGCGAACTGATGCCCATGACTAAGGTGGTGTGAGTACCGAAGCGATCCATCACGCGTGGCGCAGTCATACAGGCAATGATGTTTACCACGGCGTTGACGCCAAACCAGAACGTAAACTGGTTCATCGTCAGGCCGAGGCGTTCCATCAACACCACAGGAGCGGATGTCACGTAAGCCAGAATCACCGCCATCGCCAGCAAACATAATGAGGCATGGAAAACAAATGATGGCGTCTTGAGTACCGACCAGTAGCGCGACAGCTTAAACACCGCTTGTTTTTCGGTGCTTGGATTGGTCTCTTTCATACGCATCAGCAGCAACAGGCCGACCGTCAGCGCAAACCCCGCCATAAAACTGAAGTTCGCGCGCCAGCCAAACTGTTGAGTCAGCCAGCTTCCCAGAATCGGCGCAAGAGCAGGAATAAAACAGATCGCACCGTTGAGGTAGCTGATCATTTTGCCGCTGCGTTGCGGACCAAAGATATCGCGAACTGTCGCAAAGGCTGCTACCGATGTCGCACATGCACCTAAGCCTTGTAGCAGACGGGCTGTCAGCATCCATTCAATGCTTTGTGCGCTCCACGCCAATAAAGCGCTCACCGCATAAATGCTGATACCACCCAATGCAACAGTTCGACGACCGAGTTTGTCTGCTAGTGGGCCGGCAAACAGCTGACCGACACCCATAGCAAACAGAAACCAAGTAATCGTATCCTGAGCCAGAGCGTGTTCCACGTGAAACGTCTGAGAGATCTGCGGCAATGCAGGCAAATAAATATCAATCGCCAAAGGGCTAAACAGGACCAACAGCGTCAGTAATATCATTTGCTGTTTACTCGGTCCGCCAGATTGCGTCACGCTCACGTTCTACTCCAACTAAATTAATGAGACTTCGCGCATAATAGAGCAATCATGATATGCGTAAAAATGGCTTATAATCATCCGTAATATTCCTCAAAGGAAAATCAGATGAAGATTGAAAAGTTAGCGCGCATCGATCTCAACTTACTGGTGTGTCTCAAGGTACTCAGTGAAGAGCTGAGCGTGACCCGCACCGCCAACCGCCTCTATCTCAGCCAGTCGGCGGTGAGTAAATCGCTGGCCAAGCTGCGCGAGCAGTTTGACGACCCGTTGTTCATTCGTACCTCGCACGGCCTGAAACCAACGCCCAAAGTGGTGTTTCTCAAACCTAAACTGGACATTCTGGTGAACCAGCTCGAGCTCATCACTCAGCCGGAACAGTTTTCCCCGCAGTCGAGTGAATACCGCTTTCACATTGCCACAGTGGAAAGTGTCTATCCGTTGATCCTGCCGCATTTCTTGCCTGCAATTTTCAGTCAGGGCCCGAATCTCAACATCAGCACACACGCCTGGACAGATCAGACGTTCAAGAAACTACAACTGGGCGAACTCGATTTTGGCCTTACGGGGAAAGACATCGACATCAACGATGCGCGGCTGACCATGATGCCGCCGAGCGATATCTGCGAGCAGGAAATTTACCGCGATACCCAGATGTGTGTGGTGCGTCATAACCACCCGGCCCTGAGCCAACCCTGGAATCTGGAGCAGTACCTGTCGCTGCGTCATGTGCAGGTACGTTGCGATGGCAATGACCGCTGGCTGCTCGACTATCGGCTGGCAGACATGGGTTATGAGCGTGATATCGCCATCACCGTGCCGGATTTCAACAGCGCAGCCAGCTTGTGTACCTACACCGACTTTGTGTTTACCGCGCCGAGCCATTTTACTCATTTGGTCGCGCAGCAAATGGGCTTGGTGGTGCTGCCGTTACCGTTAGAATTTCCGCCGATGGCTTACACTCTATTCTGGCACCGTGATCGGGAAAACGACCCGGCATTGAACTGGCTGCGACAGATCATTCAAACCAAAACACTACACTTGAGATAAAGCGACGGATATTTGCACGCCTTTGGTAAAAGGAGTAGCTTATCCGCACTTGTCCCGGGCCAGCTGATCACAGCCTGCGCCGTCACAAAGGACTGTTAATAAGGATAATCACAGATGCCACAATCCATTTCCCAACGTGTTGCCGAACTGCGTAACTGGCTGACACAACAAGGTTTAGATGCACTCATTGTGCCTCACGAAGACGAGTACCTCGGCGAATATGTCCCTGAACACAACGAACGCCTGCATTGGCTGACGGGGTTTACCGGTTCAGCGGGTGCTGCAGTGATCACCGGCGAAAAAGCGGCGATCTTCGTCGATGGTCGGTATACCGTACAAGTTCGCAAACAAGTTCCGGGAGAACTGTTTGAGTATCGTCACCTGATTGAAGAACCGTATCTGGCGTGGCTGAAAAGCGCCCTGCCAGCGGGCAGCAAAGTGGGTTACGACCCACGTATGCACCGTGCAAGCTGGCTGAAAGCCGCGCACACCACGCTGGAAGGAGAACTGCAACTGGTCGCCACCCGTGGCAACGCCATTGACCAACTGTGGCATGACCGCCCGGCTCCCGTGGTCTCTGACATGCGCCTGATGGGTAATGAGCTCGTCGGCGTCGACAGCGCAACCAAACGCCGCACCATCGCAGATATTCTGGTCAGCAAAAAGGCCGACAGCGCAATTCTGACTGAGCTCGATTCCATCTGCTGGCTGCTCAACATTCGTGGTCTGGATGTCTCTCGCCTGCCAGTTTTGCTGTCGCACGCGATTGTGCATGCGGACGCCAGTGTCGACTTTTTCCTCGATCCGGCACGTCTGGCGGCAGGCTTTGACGCCCACGTCGGTTCAGGTGTGCGCGTACATCATCCGGAAACTCTCGAATCACAACTGGTGCAACTGCGCGGAAAACGCGTGATTGTGGACCCAGCCACCAGCAACGCTTGGTTTACACTGGTACTGCAAAATGCCGGTGTCGAGCTGCTGAGCGATGCCGATCCGTGTCTGCTGCCAAAAGCCGCTAAGAACGCAACCGAAATTGCCGGCATGAAAGCGTGCCATGTACGCGATGGCGCGGCGATGACCAAGTTCCTCGCCTGGCTGGACAGCGAAGTGGCGGCCGGACGCCTGCACAACGAAGCTGAGCTTGCCGATCAACTGCAAGCATTCCGCGAGCTGGACCCGACTCTGGCAGATCTGAGCTTTGATACCATCTCTGCAGCCTGCAGCAATGCCGCCATGTGTCACTACAACCACATGAACCAGCCACAACCGGGTCAGCTGGAAATGAACACGCTGTATCTGGTCGATTCAGGCGGTCAGTACACCGACGGCACCACCGACATCACCCGCACTATCGCGATTGGCGACGTGAGCGACGAGATGAAGCAGCAGTTTACTCTGGTGCTTAAAGGCCACATTGCACTGGCCAAAGCCCGTTTCCCGCAAGGCACCTGCGGCCATCAGCTCGATGTGCTGGCACGTCAGCATCTGTGGGCCAATGGCTACGATTACGATCACGGTACCGGCCACGGTGTCGGTCACTTCCTGAGTGTGCATGAAGGCCCGCAACGCATCGGCAAAGTGTTCAACAATGTCGCTTTGCGCCCGGGAATGGTGCTGTCGAACGAGCCGGGTTACTACCGCGCTGATGGCTTTGGAATCCGTATTGAGAACCTGGAACTGGTTACCGAAATTGCCACTCAAGGTGATTTTAACGTGCTCTGTTTTGAATCGCTGACCCGCTGCCCAATTGATGTGCGAGCCATTAACGTCAACATGCTGACCAAGCCGGAACTGAACTGGCTGAATGACTACCACGCCAAAGTATGGAACGAAGTCAGCCCGCTGGTGGAAGGCGAAGTTCAAACCTGGTTGCGTCAAGCAACGCAACCGATCAGCCACGCTTAAGCGCAAATCTTAATCCTATCAATCCCTTAACGAGCCATCGTTAAGGGATTTTTTGTATCCGCTTTCCTCCCTGCCACTTGCTTCTCTGCTATTTTCATACAATTCTAAAGTTTCCACTTCAAATCAAAAAAAATATTTATAAGTTATATTGTTGTTTTTAATAAAAATATCGAGCAACAAAAACCAAACAGAACACCAATTGCACAACATTTTAGTTTGAGATCTAACAATTTTTTGTTTAACGTATATTTAACTAATCGTTCAATTAAAAATGATAAGGAGTGCAGATGCCGAAAGTTGGGATGCCCGACATACGCAAACCGCAATTGGTTCAAGCAACCATGGCCGTTATCGAACGAGTGGGATTGCATGCTGCCAGTATTGCGCTGATCAGCCGTGAAGCCGGGGTATCCACCGGCATCATTAACCACTACTTCGGCGGCAAGCATGGTCTGCTGGAAGAAACCATGCGCGCGATTTTGCGTGAACATTCGGTCACCGTCACTCAGGCACTGGCGAAAATCCCGCAGCACGAGCATCAGGCACGGATCAATGCCATCGTGAATGCCAACTTCGAAGGATTTCAGGCAGAAAGTCAGGTGGTTAAAACCTGGCTGGCGTTCTGGTCCTATTCGATGCACGACGCGCAGTTGAACCGCTTACAACGAGTCAACGAACAACGCCTGCTCTCTCACCTTAAAATTGAACTTAAAGCCCTTCTGCCCCGTCACCACGCTCAACAGGTGGCACACGGGATCGCTGCTCTGATCGATGGTATCTGGCTACGCGGTGCGCTGAATCCTGATGGAATCAACGCTCAGCAAGCCCGGTTATTGATAAACGATTACTTAGAAATACAACTGGCGCAGCATGCGCTGATGACAACCAGCTAGGTCTTCAAATGGAAAAAGCATCACTTTATATCGATGGCGCGTTAAAACACGCGTCATCCGGGGAAACCTTTACCTCATACAACCCGGCCACCGGCGAACCGCTTGCGGTTTTGGGTCTTGCGAGCGCTCAGGATGTGCAGGACGCGATTGATTCTGCGCAGCGCGGTTTCGCGATTTGGTCAGCAATGACCGCTGTCGAACGCAGCCGCATTCTGCTCAAAGCAGTCGCCATATTGCGTGAACGTAACGACGAACTGGCGCTGCTGGAAGTACTCGATACCGGTAAGCCGATTCAGGAAGCAGATTGCGTTGATATCGCCACCGGCGCTGACGTCATCGAATACTTCGCTGGCCTCGCTCCTGCCTTGCAAGGCGAGCAACAGCCGCTCTCCGCCAGCCAGTTTTTCTACACCCGCAAAGAACCGTTAGGCATCTGCGCCGGGATTGGGGCGTGGAACTACCCGATGCAAATCGCGATGTGGAAATCGGCCCCGGCTCTGGCTGCGGGTAATGCAATGATTTTTAAACCGTCCGAAGAAACGCCGCTCACCGCATTGAAACTGGCGGAAATCTTCACCGAAGCGGGCCTGCCGGATGGTGTGTTTAACGTCGTGCAAGGCGATGGCCGCGTCGGCCAGATGCTGACCGCACACCCGGCGATTGCCAAAGTTTCCTTCACGGGTGAAACCGGCACCGGTAAAGCTGTGATGGCGGACAGCGCGCGCACACTCAAATCCGTCACCATGGAGCTTGGCGGCAAGTCCCCACTGCTGGTGTTCGATGATGCCAAGCTGGATCAGGCAGTTTCCGCGGCGATGACCGCCAACTTCTACACCCAAGGCGAAGTATGTACTAACGGTACCCGTGTTTATGTGCATGAAAACCTTTACGACGCATTCATCGATCAGCTGAAGCGTCGCACTGAAAAACTGATCGTGGGCGATCCGCAAGATCCGAACACACAGATTGGTGCGCTGATTTCCAAAAACCACATGCACAAAGTGCTGGCCGCTATCGACAGCGCCAAAACAAGCGGTGCCAAACTGCTGATCGGCGGCTATCAGGTGACGGACAACGGACTGGCAAACGGCAACTTCGTTGCGCCGACGGTGTTCGTCGACTGCGACGAAGCGATGAGTTTTGTGCAGCAGGAAATCTTTGGTCCGGTGATGGCCCTCATGAAGTTCAGCGACGAGCAGGAGGTCATCCAGCGCGCCAACAACACGCACTATGGTTTAGCCGCAGGCGTGTTCACTCAGAACCTGTCGCGCGCGCACCGTGTCATCCACCAGCTGCAAGCGGGTATTTGCTGGATTAACACCTGGGGAGACTCTCCGGCTCCGATGCCTGTGGGCGGTTTTAAGCTCTCCGGTGTTGGTCGTGAAAACGGCATCGAAACGCTAAACCATTACACTCAGACAAAAAGTGTGTTGGTGGAACTGGATGATTTCGTCGGTCCGTATGCGTAAGGAGACAGCATGAAACAACACTTTGACTACATCATCATCGGTGCGGGCTCGGCAGGTTGTGTGCTGGCCGACCGTCTGACGGAAAGCGGTGAACACTCAGTGCTGCTGCTCGAAGCTGGCGGCAGCGACAAAAGCATCTTCATTCAGATGCCCACCGCGCTCTCTTACCCGATGAACAGCGACAAATACGCCTGGCAATTTGAATCACTGCCAGAGCCCGGCCTCGATGGCCGCGCCCTGCACTGCCCGCGTGGCAAAGTGCTCGGCGGCAGTTCTTCAATCAACGGCATGGTTTATGTCCGAGGCCACGCCTGCGACTTTGATGAGTGGCAACAGCAAGGTGCTACAGGCTGGGATTACGCGTCGTGCTTGCCGTATTTCAAACGTGCTGAACGCTGGAGCGGCGGCGCGGATGAATACCGTGGCGGCGATGGCCCACTGGCGACCTGCAACGGCAACGACATGAGGCTCAACCCGCTCTATCAGGCGTTCATCGACGCCGGTCAGCAGGCGGGTTACCCGCAAACTGACGACTACAACGGTTACCAGCAAGAAGGCTTTGGCCCGATGCACATGACCGTCGACCACGGCGTACGCGCCTCCACCGCCAACGCTTACCTGCGCCGCGCGCTCAAACGCAACAACCTGACCCTGCTGAAAGGTGTGCTGAGCCGCAAGGTGGTGCTGCAAAACAAGCGCGCAATTGGTGTCGAGTTTGAACGCAACGGCCAGATTCAGGTGGCATTTGCCAACCGTGAAGTGGTCTCTTGCGCCGGATCGATCGGCTCTCCGCAACTGCTGCAACTTTCCGGCATTGGTCCGCGTGACGTACTGGAAAATGCCGGCGTTGAAGTACAACACGAACTGCCCGGTGTGGGCGAAAACTTGCAGGATCATCTGGAGATTTATTTCCAGTATCGCTGCCAACAACCGATCACACTGAACAGTAAGCTGGGTTTGCTCAGTAAAGGCATGATTGGTGCCGAATGGATACTGACCAAACGTGGCTTGGGCGCCACCAACCATTTTGAGTCCTGTGCGTTTATTCGCTCTCGCGCCGGACTCAAGTGGCCCAACATTCAATACCACTTTTTACCAGCTGCTATGCGCTATGACGGACGAACCGCGTTCGACGGCCATGGTTTTCAGGTCCATGTCGGCCCGAACAAACCATTAAGCCGTGGTCGTATCTGGATTCGTTCCGCCGATCCCAAGCACAAACCAGCCATTTTGTTCCGTTACCTTTCCGAGCAGCAGGATATTCAGGATTGGCGTGATTGCATTCGCCTCACGCGTGAAATTCTGGCTCAACCTGCTTTGGATAGTTATCGCGGTGACGAAATTCAACCCAGTCTGGCGGTCAGCAGCGACGCTGACATCGACGCCTGGGTGAAACAAAACGTAGAAAGCGCCTATCACCCGTCGTGCAGCTGCAAAATGGGCGCTGACGATGATGCGATGGCCGTACTCGATAGCGCTTGCCGGGTACGGGGAATTGAGGGGCTGCGAGTGGTGGATTCGTCCGTTTTTCCAACCATTCCAAACGGCAATTTAAACGCGCCGACCATTATGGTCGCCGAGCGCGCCGCAGACCTTCTGTTGGGTAAAGCACTGCTTGCCCCAAGCGAAGCCCCTGTGTGGATCGCACCGCAATGGCAGACCCAACAACGAGAAACCGCGCCACAACGTGCGCTGGATACTCAACCGTCTGTGGAATTGATAACAAAATAAGGAAATACCCATGCGTAAAGTCATGACCTTCACGGCAGCCACGCTGCTCTCACTCAACGCCTACGCTAACAGCTGTAGCACCGTTCGCTTCGCCGATGTCGGCTGGACCGACATTACGGCCACCACCGCAGTGACAACGGAACTGCTGCATGGTCTCGGCTATCAGACCAAAACCAACCTGTTGTCCGTACCGGTCACCTACTCATCGATGGCGAACGGCGACATTGATGTCTTTCTCGGTAACTGGATGCCGACTATGGAAGGCGACATTGCCAAGTACCGTGACTCTGGCACAGTAGAAACGCTGCGCGCCAATCTCGAAGGCGCCAAATACACGCTGGCGGTACCGAAATACGTGTATGACGCCGGGGTGAAATCGTTCGCTGATCTGGCCAAACACGCAGAAGAGTTCAAGCACCGCATTTACGGCATCGAACCGGGTAACGATGGCAACCGCCTGATTCAGTCGATGATCGACAAGAACGCTTTTGACCTTAAATCATTCGATCTGGTTGAATCGAGCGAAGCCGGTATGGTGTCGCAGGTGAAACGCGCCGTGCGCCGACACGAGTGGATCGCCTTCCTCGGTTGGGCGCCACACCCAATGAACAGCAACGTTGAGATGGAGTATCTCAGCGGCGGTGACGATTTCTTCGGCCCGAACTACGGCGGGGCCAACGTGTATACCAACGTGCGTCAGGACTACGTTTCACAATGTCCGAATGTCGGCCAGTTGCTCAACAACCTCTCTTTCAATCTGGAGATGGAAAATGCGTTGATGGAAGCGATCCTCAACCAAGGTCAACAACCATCGAAAGCGGCCAAAGCGTGGTTGCGTGAGCACCCGGAAGTATTGTCAAAGTGGCTCAACAAGGTAACCACACTCAATGGCAAACCTGCTGAGCAAGCCATCAAAGACTACCTCAACTCAGACGTTTAACTCGGAACAGGTGGAGTTCCACTCCACCTTTCTTAAGGGACTTATCAAACTATGATTAGCGATCACAAAATTCCGTTAGGCAGTTGGATGGAAACCGGGGTCGACTGGCTGACTCTGCACGCGTCCGGCTTCTTCGACGCCATCTCATTTATGCTCGAGAGCATCATCATGGTGCTGGTCGATGTCTTCAAATGGTTTCCTCCAGCAGTACCGATCGTGGTCACCGCCGCTCTCGCCTGGTGGCTGCACCGCAGTCTGTCACTGGTCATTTTTATCATCGCAGCGCTGCTGCTGATTCTCAACTTGGGCTACTGGCAGGAAATGCTGGAAACTTTTGTTTTGGTGTTTGCCGCGACAACGATTTCCGTATTAATTGGCGTCCCTCTGGGCATCATGGCCGCGCACCGACCTTGGATGTACACCGTGATGCGTCCGATTCTCGATTTGATGCAAACGGTACCGACCTTCGTGTATCTGATTCCAACTCTGGTGCTATTCGGCCTTGGTATCGTACCGGGTCTGATCTCGACCATTATCTTTGCTATCGCCGCACCGATTCGCCTGACCTATCTCGGCGTGACTCGCGTGCCGGAAGAACTGATTGAAGCGGGTAAAGCGTTTGGTGCAAGCAATATGAAATTGCTGTTCAAAGTCGAATTGCCGGCCGCATTACCCAGCATCATGGCGGGCGTGACTCAGTGCATCATGCTGTCGTTATCGATGGTGGTCATTGCTGCCCTAGTCGGTGCCGATGGTTTAGGTAAACCGGTTATTCGCGCGCTCAACACCGTCAATATTTCACAGGGATTTGAGGCTGGCCTGGCCATTGTTCTGGTCGCGATCATTCTCGACCGTCTATGCAAAGCACCCAATAGCAAGGAGGTGTCGTAATGAACGCTATCAGTATTGAAAATCTGGATGTGGTGTTTGGTGCCAACACAGCACCCGCTCTCGACCTGCTGGACCAAGGCAAAAGTCGTCAGCAAATCATCGACGAAACAGGATTAGTCGTGGGTGTGGATAATGTCAGCTTGGATGTTCGACAAGGTGAAATCTGCGTGTTGATGGGCTTGTCAGGATCGGGAAAATCCAGCCTGCTGCGAGCTGTGAATGGCCTCAACCCGATTACGCGTGGCGCCCTGAAAATTCAGGATGGCGACAATTGTGTCGACCTGGCGCACTGCGATGAAGCAACCTTACGTCACCTGCGTACCGATAAAGTCTCGATGGTCTTTCAGAAGTTCGCGCTGATGCCGTGGCTGAATGTGCTGGATAACGTGGCATTTGGTCTGGAGATGCAAGGCATCGGTAAAAGCGAACGCCGCCAGCGCGCACGTGAAAAGCTGGCCATGGTCGGCTTGTCGGAATGGGAGAAGAAATTTCCCCATGAGTTATCCGGCGGTATGCAGCAGCGCGTCGGTCTGGCCCGCGCCTTTGCGATGGACAGCGACATTTTGTTGATGGATGAACCGTTTTCCGCCCTCGACCCGCTGATTCGCAGCCAACTGCAGGATGAATTGTTAAGCCTGCAACAACAGCTCAATAAGACCATCGTATTCGTCAGCCACGATCTGGATGAAGCACTCAAGATTGGTTCACGCATTGCGATCATGGAATCAGGCAAACTGATTCAGTATGGCAAACCGGAAGAAATTGTTCTGACGCCAAAAACGCAATACGTACAGGACTTCGTTGCCCACACAAATCCGCTCAACGTTCTGAAAGGTCGCTCGCTGATGAACAGCTGTGACGACCTCATTCAGGACAACGGTCGCTGGCAAATCTGTCAGCAGTCGAATGTGTGGGTTGAACAGCGTGAGCAGCAATGGGTCGTGTCTGGTGATACACCATTGGAGCTGATTCAATGGCACGCCGAGATGCAGCATCAACAGCTGAGCCAACAATCTTTGGTCATGGCCAGTCCGGATATCGATATGCGTGATGCAATTGAAATTCGCTACCACACTGGCAACCCGATTCTGCTGATGGAGAACAATCGTCTGGTGGGTACCTTGAGCGACCACGACTTCTATCACGCGTTGCTTGGAAAGTATCATCAGGCTCAAGCGGCTTGAATCCAATGAAAATATTTCGCTGTGCTAGATAAAATAAAGGCGACCAAAAGGTCGCCTTTTTGTGTTTCACGTGAAACATTGTCACCGCTCAGCCAGAGTAAACGGCATGCCAGTCGTGCCAAACCGCTTCCAAACCCTTGGCTTTGATCGCCTGCTCAACTTGCCAGGCAGGACGCTCATCGCTGGTCGCAAACTGCTCCAGTTCGGCTTTCGGATCAGCATAACCGCCCGGCTGAGTTTTCGATGCCGCCGACATACTGGTGATACCTAACATCGCGACGTTATCGCGAAACTGTGGCGTCTCACGGGTCGACAATGACAGCTCCACTTCCGAGTTCAACAGACGAAACGCGCAAATCAACTGCACCAGTTGTTTGTCACTCATGACCGATTTCGGCTGTAGTGCCCCTTCACAGGGCCGCAAACGCGGGAACGAAATCGAATAACGCGATTGCCAATAAGTCTTCTCCAAGTAGTGAAGATGCTCAGCAACGTAGACGCAGTCGGTGCGCCAGTCCTCCAAACCGATCAGTGCCCCTAAGCCAATTTTATCGATCCCTGCTTTGGCCAATCTGTCTGGTGTGTCGAGACGAAAATCAAAATCCATCTTGTTGCCACGTAAATGATGCTGCGCATACGTCGATGGATGATACGTCTCCTGATACACCATTACTGCGTCGAGCCCTAAGGTTTTCAGCTCAGCGTACTCTTCCTGCTTCAGCGGTTGCACTTCCATCGCCAGATAATGGAACGACTGCTTGATCACGGGCAGCATCTGACGAAAGTAGTTCATACCAACTTTGGTTTCATGCTCACCAGTAACGAGCAGCACACTATCGAACTTCATCTGTTTAATCGCCGCAATCTCCTGCTCCACTTCCGCTTGTGTCAAGGTTTTACGTTTGATGCGGTTCTCCATGGAAAAACCGCAATACGTGCAGGCGTTGGCACACAGGTTAGACAGATAGAGCGGAATGTAAAACGACATGGTGTTGCCAAAGCGGCGACGAGTCGCCTGATAAGACAGTTGCGCCATTTGTTCCAGATACGCTTCACCAGCCGGAGAAATCAGAGCCTTGAAGTCCTCCACGTCGCGTTTGCTTTTCGCCAGTGCTCGCTCAACGTCAGCCGCGGTTTTGCCGTACACCGACAACTTAATGTCATCCCAATCAAGTTGGTTGAATCGTTGTACAAAGCTCATCGTTAACCATCCAGAAATGCAGTGAACGGACTCGATGCGGCAGCGTGTTGGTGTTGCGCCGCCAGACCAGATTCATAAGCCAGTCGCCCCGCTTCCACTGCGAGCTTGAAGGCACGCGCCATCGCAATCGGGTCGCGCGCAGTAGCGATAGCGGTATTCACCAGCACGGCGTCAGCACCCATCTCCATCGCCAGCGCCGCATCCGAAGGTGCACCAATACCGGCATCGACAATCACTGGCACGTTCGCCTGATCGATGATGATTTCCAGAAAGGTCTTTGAACTCAGCCCCTGATTGGTGCCAATCGGAGCACCGAGCGGCATGACCGCGGCACAGCCCACCTCTTCAAGCCTCTTACACAGTACCGGATCGGCATGGCAATACGGCAGCACGGTAAAGCCATCTTTCACCAACTGCTCAGCTGCTTTCAACGTTTCGATCGGGTCAGGCATCAGGTATTTCGGGTCTGGGTGGATTTCCAGTTTGAGCCACGACGTCCCCAACGCTTCACGAGCTAAGTGCGCAGCAAAAACCGCATCGCGCGCTGTTTTCGCCCCCGAGGTATTCGGCAATAAATAAATCCCCGCTTCAATCAACGGAGCCAAAATATCATCATCACGTTCGGCTAAATCGACGCGCTTAAGCGCCATCGTGACCAGCTCAGATTCACAATGACGAATAGCGTCTGCCATCAGATGACGATTGGCAAATTTGCCCGTCCCGGTTAAAAGGCGGGAACGAAAAGTTTTATCAGCTATGGTTAACATGGCGTTCAGCCTCCTGCGATCGCCTGAAAAAGAGAAATGTGGTCACCGTCGTTGAGCACCGTTTGGTGCCATAAACCACGAGGAATAACCTGATCGTTAATCGCAAACACGCAACCTTGCACGGGCAGTTCAAGCTGAGTTTGCACATTCGCCAAGGTGCTACCGGCTTGCGCGGAGTGCGGCTGCGTGTTGATGTGAATCGTAATGGTCATAACACGTCCTCGTTGATTGGGGATGCCAGGTTCGAAGTTTGATGATGATCGGATTGAGACGCGCTGCAAAGCGAGCAATCGGGGTCGTTCAACAAGCGCCACTTTTGCCACTGCATGGTGAGGCCATCAAAACGCATCACCTGATGAGATTGGAAGTTGTTGAGTTGCAGCAGCCATTGCATCGCCATCAGCGCCTGAAGGTTGCCGATGGAACCCACCACAGGCCCCATCACACCTAGATCGGTGCAACGCCCTGAGGTTGGCGTCACATCATCCGGCACCAAGCAGCGATAGCAACCTAGAGGCTGATGGGCAAAATCAAACGCCACCAACTGACCTTCCCAGCCAATCGCTGAACCCGAGACCAGTGGCTTGCGCGCCGCAAAACAGGTGGCGTTGATCGCGTGACGCGTTTCCAGATTGTCACAGCAATCCAGCACGATATCAGCTTGACTGACTTCCAAGCTGAGTACATTACTGTCCATTCTGCGCTGCACGGTTCTGACCCGGCATTCAGGATTGATGGCCGCCAGCGTTTGTGCCAAGGCGACGACTTTCGGTTGCTTGAGCTGAGTTACACGATACGCCAATTGGCGATGCAAATTGGACAGCTCAACGCAATCGTCATCGGCAATCACCAGATGGCCGACACCGGCTGCCGCCAAATATTGCGCCGCGGCGGTGCCTAAACCGCCACAACCGACGATCAAGACTCGGCCATTGAGTAGCTTTTGTTGACCACGCTCACCAATCTCAGTCAACGAAATCTGGCGCTGATACCGTACAAATTGTTCATCCGACAACATTACTGCGCTCCTTAGCCGACGCCGGCGAAGGCGTTAAGATGTGCTGCAACGTGTCGACTGCCGCGGCCACGTTCTTTGCCTCAGTGATGGCTCTCACCACTGCGATGCTGCTTACTCCGCACGCCAGAACTTGCTCAGCATTGAGCGCATCAATCCCACCTATCGCCACACTGGGCACACCAACTGCGTCGCCATAAGGCATCGAATCAAGCAGTCGCTGATACAACGCCAAGCGCACCAGTCCCTGCGGTTTAGAAGGCATCTGTTTAGTGGTAGTCGGGAAAATATGACCTAAGGCAACATAGCTCGGCGCCAATTGGTGAATGCGCAGCAATTCAAAATAACCGTGGGTGGATAGACCCAGTCGAAGGTTATACTCGGATAACACCTTCAAATCGACCGTCTGCAGATCTTCCTGCCCCAGATGCACGCCGTAAGCACCATGTTTTGCCGCCAGTTGCCAATAATCATTAATGAACACCTGCGCCCCGAACTCGCGACCAAGACGAATGGCTTCAATCACCTGCTGTTCCAAGTCGGTTTGATGCGGGTCTTTGATGCGCAGTTGAATGGTGGTGATACCCAGCGGTAATAGCTGCGCGATCCAGCGGACGTCATCCACCACCGGGTAAACACCTAGAGACTCCGGAGTCAGGGTTGGAAAAGCGGAAAGGTCGGATTGGGTTTGTGGTTGAGGAAAGTGTCGGTAGTCGTATGGCCATGTTTCACGTGAAACATTCATGGCTGCTCGACTCAAGACCAAAGCATCTTCGATAAGGAAATCAAGACTCAAGCACGCCAGCACCCATGCTAAATGACGCCAACAATCGGCAGGTTCCAGCGCGTTAACCTGAAGCAGGTGACGGACTTCGTCTGAATGTCGCCAACGATCAATAACACGGCCTTGGTGCGGCTCTTCGCCAATAAAAATCCAACCATCATGCACGTGCGTGGCAGGCAAATCTTTGGCCGCAGTACCATAGTGCAGCACCCAATCCGCATCAGGTTGAACGTGAGTAAACCAATTACAGGACAAACTGAGAGTCGTGTCGCCAACAAGTTGCAAATAAGGAGTTGGGCTCACGCCCAACTCGATATGTCCAATCGCAAAGCCCTGTTGTTCGGCGAGCAATAGCACCCGCTGCACTTCTCCCGTCAGTTCAATACACTGAGATGGGATAAGTAATTTCACGATTTATTCCTCAGTCACTGTCTCTGCAGACGCAACCGCTGGGTGATAAAGTTCGGATCCTGAAGCTAAGAACTCCTGAGACTTCTGGCGCATGCCTTCGAGCGGATCGTCGAGCATCTTGACCTGAATGGCTTGTTCGCCGGTCGCCATGTCGGTGTTGGCGTACGTGCGGCGCACTTCCTGCGAGATTTTCATCGAACAGAATTTCGGACCACACATCGAACAGAAATGCGCGACCTTGCCTGACTCCTGCGGCAACGTTTCGTCGTGGAACGCGCGCGCGGTCACCGGATCCAGCGACAGGTTAAACTGGTCTTCCCAACGGAATTCAAAGCGCGCTTTAGACAACGCGTTGTCGCGAATCTGCGCGCCAGGATGCCCTTTGGCCAAATCAGCCGCATGCGCAGCGAGCTTGTAGGTGATAAGACCGGTTTTTACATCTTCCTTATTCGGCAACCCTAAGTGCTCTTTAGGCGTCACGTAGCACAGCATGGCACAACCAAACCAACCGATCATCGCGGCACCAATGCCGGAAGTGATGTGGTCATAACCCGGAGCAACATCGGTAGTTAATGGGCCTAAAGTGTAGAATGGTGCTTCATGGCAATGTTCCAGCTGCTCATCCATGTTGGCTTTGATCATGTGCATTGGCACGTGCCCAGGGCCTTCAATCATCACCTGCACATCGTATTCCCACGCTACTTTAGTCAGCTCACCCAATGTTCTCAATTCGGCAAACTGCGCTTCATCGTTAGCATCAGCAATCGACCCCGGACGCAGGCCATCGCCCAGCGACAGTGCCACATCATACTTCGCACAAATCTCGCAGATTTCACGGAAGTGAGTGTAAAGGAAGTTTTCTTGATGATGAGCCAGACACCATTTAGCGATAATAGAACCGCCGCGTGAAACAATACCCGTCACTCGCTTCGCAGTCATCGGCACGTAGCGCAGCAGCAGGCCGGCGTGAATGGTGAAGTAATCCACACCCTGCTCTGCCTGTTCCAACAACGTATCACGCATCACTTCCCAGGTCAGGTTCTCGGCAATGCCATTCACTTTTTCCAATGCTTGATACATGGGTACCGTACCAATCGGCACGGGGCTATTGCGCAGAATCCATTCACGCGTTTCGTGGATATTACGTCCGGTCGACAGATCCATTACGGTATCGCCGCCCCAACGGGTTGCCCAAACCAGTTTTTCAACTTCCTCTTCAATTGACGAACTGACTGAGGAGTTACCGATGTTCGCATTCACCTTCACTAAGAAGTTGCGACCGATAATCATCGGTTCCGATTCAGGATGGTTGATGTTGCATGGAATGATTGCGCGACCTTCGGCGACTTCCTGACGAACAAATTCGGGTGTAATGTCTTTTGGCAGGTTGGCACCAAAGTTTTGTCCCGGATGCTGACGGTTCAACTGCTCGTCTTGATAACGACGACGCCCCATATTTTCGCGCAGCGCAATGTATTCCATTTCTGGAGTGATCATTCCCTGACGCGCGTAGTGAAGTTGAGTCACGCGGCGGCCCGCCTTAGCACGGCGAATGATTGGCAGGTTACCGTAACGCAGTTCATCCAGTGTATGGTCAGCCAGACGCTCACGTGCGTACTCCGAGCTCATTCCCGCGAGAACTTCGGTATCCTCACGCTCCATAACCCACTGTTCACGCAGCTTAGGTAGCCCCTGATAGAGGTCGATGGTGTAATCAGGATCAGTGTACACACCAGAAGTGTCATACACGCACACTGGTTCATTCGGTTCGTAAACGGGCGCTTCCTTTGTGCCGCCAATCAGGCTATCGGCGAGAGAGATTTCGCGCATTGGCACGCGGATATCATCGCGCGAACCAGTCAGGTAGGTTTTCTTTGAATTTGGGTACGGCTGTACCGAGAGGGTTTCAATAAACTGTTTGGCTTCCAGTCTCGCTTGTTTGCGATTCGACATAGCATTTTCCTTTATTAGGATTTTAGGGATAAATGCTTGGCGGAAAGATGCGACAAGAGGTGATCAGACAGATCTTGGAACTGAAGATACGACGATCCACAGATCGCCAGAGATTGTCTTCTCTTGTTCCCTTCGCAGGTTCTAACCTGATCAGGTTCAACGGATCCCGAATAAACGGTCTCAGCCTTATGGCACTCCGACAAGTGAAGTCATTATAGAGAAGTCATTTCGCTAAACAAGCAGAAAAGTAGAGTTTTTAATCAGCCTCGAATCAACCATTGATACGCAACCCAGGCAGCAGAAATACTCAACAGTACATTGAGCAGTACGTTAAGCCCCATCTTAAAAAAAGCACCTTGTTGCATTAGAAGTACGTTATCCATCGAGAACGTTGAAAACGTCGTTAACGCACCAAGGAATCCCAGACCGACAATCTGACGCCAAGGATAAGGAGCTAACCATTCATTCTCAAAGGCTGCGATTAAGAGTCCCATGATAAAAGAACCGACGATGTTAACGGTCAACGTACCGTATGGAAAACTGCGCCCAAATAGCGTCACACACCATTCAGAGACCAAATAGCGTGAGCAAGCACCAATTGCTCCACCGATTGCAATCAAACCTAAAATTGCCAACTGTCCCATGTACCCTCCCAATTTGTTGCAATCATTGTAATGGCTCACCGTCTAAAAATGAGCCACAACGAGTAAAAAAATAGTTTTCAATAACAGCAATTCGCCTGCCAAAGTGAGGATAAATACAAACGTTACAGGAGTCACTTATTCAAGCAACTTCGATAAAGCCCATCAAGCCCGTTTTCATATGCTCAATAACATGACAGTGATACATCCATCGACCTGGGTTGTCAGCGACAAACGCCGCTTTGGCACTGCCATTTTTACCCAGCAATACGGTATCGGTATGGAATGGCTTTTCCAGCGTTTTTCCATCAAGTTCAAGCACGGTAAAAGTGTGGCCATGCAGATGGATAGGATGGTGATACTGAGTAACATTACGCAGATTGAAAATATAGGTTTTCCCCAACTCCAGCTTTGCCAATGGCTCTGGAATATGGCCAGCACTCATACCTTCCCAAGCCCGTTTATTGACCAGCCAAAAATTCGGCACAGCATGGCCACTCTTATCCGCAGGAGTCACGGCTCCTTCCCATTCAAACACAAAGTCGATTTCCTGCGCCTGATAGAGCTTCACGGGTGCAATAGGATTTAACGGCAGCGATGGGATAGATTTATCACTCGCGAGCCAGGACTCCTCACTGAGGAATTCGCACAGAGGAAAGGCAAACTTACCCTTCATTTGACGCACATAAACCTTATCACCAGCTTTTGGCGCGATAAAGGCGATATCCAAACGCATTCCCGGGCCTATCTTATGCTGTGTTAGCTGATATGGTGTTTCGATCGGATTGCCATCAATAGCCATCACCCAAGCGTCAACACCTTCAACAGCGATCGGATAGGTAATAGTGTTATCCACGTTGGCGATGCGAGCTCTCACCGTCGCATTCTGTTTAATTGTGTACTGCGGATTGTGCTTACCATTGACCGTACCCCATTCACCTGGTGTACCCATACGTGCACTGTAACGAGGGATCATTAAATCCTTCCATTGGCCTTTTTTATCAAGATGCCAGTGTTTAAGCATGAGCGCATGCTCTTCATCAAATACAACAGGTTCAGTTTCTTCAACGATGATCAGACCAACCAAGCCCATTCCAAGCTGTTTGACACTGTTCATGTGCGGATGATACCAAAAGGTCCCGGCATCCGGCGGCGTAAACTCGTAGGTAAAGCTCTCACCAGGCATGATAGGAGGTTGACTAAGGAAAGGAACACCGTCCATCGCGACAGGAATACGCAGGCCATGCCAGTGTATCGTGGTCGGCTCATCCAGCTTGTTGGTGAAGTGAATCGTCACCTTCTGCCCCTGACGGCAGAGTATCGTAGGAGCCGGAATAGAACCGTTGAAGCCCAGAACTGATGTAGAGTAACCCGGAACCAGCGACGCTTGTGCCGGCTCAGCCGTCAACTGATAAACATATTCGTCCTCTTTCGATGTCAGTTTAAGCAATGAACAAGCAGGTAAAGCGGCGCTAACACCCAACGCAGAACCCAATTTTAAGAAATGACGACGAGAAAGATCCATAACCAGTCCTGATAACAATATTTTCTGGATTGGTAATAAAACTGATTCGCAACAAAATGTAAATGATGCGTTGTTGAAATAGAGAAGGAAAACCAAGTAAACCGGATTTTCCACCTCATTCAGAGATTGATAAGCAATAAAAAAGGCTCCAGCAATCGCTGGAGCCTTTAATAATGGCAGGGGTGGAGAGATTCGAACTCCCAACACGCGGATTTGGAATCC